>Ga0105249_10000762_pt1 | contig 28926 bp, 26 predicted proteins | sample KBSS44metaG_FD_81522 | JGI IMG/M metagenome (GOLD analysis project Ga0105249, IMG submission 81522) | Switchgrass rhizosphere microbial communities from Kellogg Biological Station, Michigan, USA - KBS S4-4 metaG | ecosystem: Host-associated > Plants > Roots > Rhizosphere > Soil | place...
GCTTTTGGATTAGTTGCTGCAGTACCCGGCTTCATCGATTTTCTTTATGTCGTACCACCTAAAAGCTCGGGCAAAAAAAGAGCAGCACAACACGGCATTCTCAATGCGGCGATGATACTTATTTTTATTATTGTATTCTTTTACAGGAGAACAACAGGAGCTAATTTTTATGTTGTCCTGGCTTTGGAGTTCGCAGGTGTTATCTTACTATCAATAGCCGGGTGGCTGGGCGGTACATTAGTGCACCGTAACCAAATAGGGGTCGATCACCGGTACGCTAATGCCGGTAAATGGAACGAGGCCCGGTTTGATAAAAATACGGGTGAAATAGCGGTAGCTTCAGTTGATGAATTAAAAGTTAATGCAATGAAGCTTCTGCATTTTAAAAACAAACGTATTGTGCTTGCAAGGACAGAAAACGAATGGTTTGCTTTTGATGATCATTGTCCGCATCGTGGTGGTCCGTTATCGGATGGAGCTATTGCATGTGGTATTGTACAATGTCCCTGGCACGGTTCACAATTTGATATTAAAACCGGAAGTTTAAAAAATGGCCCGGCAAAAAAAGGAATTGGAACTTATCCCGTAACACAAAAACACGATAAGATCTTTATTACCCTATAATTTTTGGTATAGATATATAAAAATGACGGCTTATTTAAAGCCTGGTTATTTATTATTTAGCTTAGCTTTAAGGAAGTAATTTATTGCATGCCTGCATATGATATAGAAATTATTCTGAACCGCCAGCTGGCTGATTGTCTTTCCATGCCCGTCTTTATAACTGACACAACCGGTAATCTTATTTTTTATAATGAATCTGCAGAAAAAGTTTTAGGAAGCCGTTTTGAAGAAACGGGAGAAATGAAAGTAGAAATGTGGAGTACGATCTTCAAACAAAAAGACGAGGAGGGAAATTTATTATCACCGGAAAGTTTGCCATTAGTAAGAACCTTACATGACCGGTATCCCTATCATAAAACATTTTGGATTGAGAGCTTGCAGGGTAAGTCAGAAAAAATTTCAGTAACCTCTTATCCCATTATTGGCAGAGCCGGAAAATTTTTAGGAGCTGTTGCTATTTTTTGGGAAGCAAAAGATTTATGAAGATCATGATACGCGGGGTTCGTGGTTCTATTCCGACTACCGGCCCCGACACCACCCGTTACGGTGGTAATACATCCTGCTCTGTCGTAGCAGAAGGTGACACTATCCTTGTATTGGATGGCGGATCGGGTATGCAAAAATTCAATTTGCTTAACAATACCGGTATCAAAAGAATTGATATACTCTTAACGCATTTGCATTTGGATCATATACAGGGTCTCGGTTTTTTTAATCCTTTGTTTGACCCGACACTCGATGTGCATATTTGGGGGCCTACCAGTACCAGCAGTTTGCATGCACGATTGAGCCGTTATTTATCACCGCCTTTATTCCCGGTATTGCTTCGTGATCTTCCCTGTAAACTTACACTGCACGATATCGGGAACAGTTCTTTTGAGATCGGACCTTTTACAATTGAATCCCGTTACGTGATACATCCCGGTCCTACAGTAGGATTTCGTATCAGTAACCGGCGCTCTGTATTTACATATATACCGGATCATGAACCGGCACTGGGTTCATTTGAATTGCACAACGATAAGAAGTGGATCTCGGGCTTTGATCTCGCTTCCAGTGCGGACCTGTTATTACATGACGCACAATATACCCCGCAGGAATATCAAAACAAGTTAGGCTGGGGACATAGCAGCATGGATGATGCATTAAAATTTTCTGCCATTGCAGAAGTGAAACATTTATTGTTGACGCATCACGACCCTTCTCATTCGGATGAGCAATTGGATCACTTCTTTACTAATCTGAAAAGCAGGAATAATTATTCCTTTCCCTATGAACTCGCTGCAGAAGGAATGCAAATTGAATTACCTTAATAGGATATGCTGACTGGAAGTGACTCTACATTCTTTCATCATGTTTTTTAGTTGCCTCTTCTTTTGAAGTCGTATCATTTTTTTCACCTTCATGTTTAATATTCTGCATGCTGGAAGATATGGGGCCTTTCATATGCTCCTGCGGATCTGTCGTATGCAATGTTTCAGGATCCGGTTCTAATCCCTGTTTCTTTACTTCCTGAGCTTTCTTTTTATCCTTTTCTTTATTAGCCATAATATTTGATTTTGTTAATAGTAAAACATCAAATATCAGACCGCTTGTATTTCATATTTAAAGACGAATAATTAAAAAATTGAAAACCGGGCTGCTCTTGGAATTGAACGCTGTTACAACTCGAAAGCAAACCCGGTTGAATTAAGTTATTCAGAAACCTTTACAAGTTTGGATGTTGAATGCCGGGCTCCTTGTATAACACGGACATAATAAATACCTGTTTTATACTTTTCACCTAATTGAATAAATGATCCCGGTATTACATTTTCACGACCATCAATTAATCTCCCGGTTTGATCAAACACCCGCAGCTGCACAGGGGTTTTCAGATCATTTGTTTTGATCTCCAATGAGAATTTATTATTACTGGGGTTGGGATACACCAGCAGTTTTAGTTTATCAATAAGATGTTGGTCTTCATTTTGTATTTCAGTGGTAACTGCTGAGCTTACTGATCCGGTACTATAGATAACGATCGAGCTATTTGTACCAACAATAGTTACCGGTTCATCAGCATCGCTGGCGTCGGGCTGATTATCATAATAAACATACCCCGTATTCCTGTTATAGATCTTCATCCGGATCATATCCATATCGCTTTCATCAATTGTGCCGTCCTTTACTGTCATAATAAATCCAATCCCGCTTTGGCCACCAACAATCTTTCCTGTTCCTTTGAACTGGGCTATTGCCCCATTGATTGATAAATAATCAAAATTCAATGCATTGAATTCAAAGGAGCCGACTTTAAACTCAAATTGCGTTTCACCTTTTGGTTTCGCTGCATTTTTATAATTAACCGAGAATCCGTAACTGGCTTTTCCTTCTGCTGATGGATCACTCGTCAACGCGCCAGCCTGTGATGGAAACCAACCGCCACCATAAGCATTTCCGCCATTAGGATCATACACCACAACGATTGCATCAAGGTCATTACAGGTATTAGCATACGAAGTAATTCCCGATTGATCGGTTACATTCATCTGTAATTTGTAAACACCTGCTGCATTGAATTTATAACTGCCGGTTACCTTACCATTCTGTTTTCCCGAAGGTTCAGTTACATTTCCGTTAGCAGCTGAAGCGCCGTCAAGCAACCATTTTGCTGTATGAGTATTACCGGCTTTATCCCAGAACAGGCCATTTAGTGAAACTGTAGAACCAATTTTGTACGAATTACCCGTCTGGGGTGAAGTAATATTATGTGCGACGACAACTGTAATCGTTGTATCTACCGATGCATTGCATCCATCCGTGATTGTGATCCTGATATCATAATAGCGGGCCTGGCCATTATTTGCTTTTTCAGCTCTTAATCTTACATGATGGGCGTCGATAACTTCCCAGTCCGGCGACTGATCACCATCGCTGCCTCCACTAACCGGATCGCTGCTGCTCACACTAAGAGAACCGGTAACGCCACAATTATCCGTTGCTGTATAATTGATCGTTACATCTCTCATTTTATGATTGGGTGGCCATAAAACAACCGGGTCAGCACTCACTGCTGTTATTTTTGGAGGTTCATTGTCATATACATTGATCACCTGTGTTCGTGTGGTTGAATTACCGCATGCATCGGTAGCGATCCATGTTCTTGTCAGGGTAAATCTATTAGCGCATTGCACATTTGATTTTACTTCCGTGAGCTGAACAGTTGCATTTCCGCAATTATCCGTTGCTGTTTGTGTTCCCGCGGCAGGTATATCCTTCTCGCAGGATACGGTAATGGGTGAAGAAGGTTGGGAACCATCAAATACCGGAGCTTGTGTATCGTTGACAGTAATTACTTGTGTATAAGTTGAGGTATTACCACAAATGTCTGTTGCAGTCCACGTTCGTGTGAGTTTGAATTTGTTCACACATTGTTCATTTGACTTTACTTCTTTAAATGTTACCGTTGGTGCATCTATTACACCTGCACAGTTATCATCAGCGGTTAACACCGCCGCCTCGGGAATATCTGCAGCACAGTTTACTGATATTGACGAGGGGGGCGGATGATTAAACACGGGAGCTTCTGTATCATCTACATTAATTATTTGTGTATAGACGGTTGAATTACCACAGCCATCTGTTGCTGTCCAGGTCCGGGTTAATGTATATTTATTATCACACGAACCATTCGTTTTAACTTGTTTGAATTGAACATAGACGTCTTCATCTTGACATTCATCATAAGCAGTATATTGATCAGGAAATACAACCGGAACATTTGATGGACAGGATACACGCACCGGTGAGATAGGTGGCGGCTGAAGAAAATGAGGAGCTTCATCATCGTATACAGTGATTATTTGTGCGCAGGTACTTGAATTTCCAGCTGCGTCAGTAGCTTTATAGGTACGTGTTAAGGTGTAACGGTCAATACAGGTTTGATTAGAAATAACCTCACCTAAAAATTTTATATCAATTGACGAAGAAGCAGTGCATCCATCCGTTGCTGTAACGTTACCGATGGGTGGAATTTCCTTGGCACATTTCACCGTTATGTTTTGCGGACAGGTAATTACCGGTGGTGTATGATCCTGGACCGTGATCGTGAAGTTGCAGGAAACTCCTGGATAGTCAGGAAGAAAATAAGTGACAAGATTATTCCCTGAAGAAAAACTTCTGCCGCTAGCACTCCCATATCCATTTTCCAGCATGCCTCCGTTAGAAACGGTGTAGTTTACCACTGCACCTGCTGGTGAAGCAATGGGATCAATATTATTTACAATTGCTGTACAGGATCCGGCATCTGTTGCAACTGTTCTGTTGCCCGGGCATGTAACAGATGCTGTCTGTGCCCATACTGAACAGTTTAATACTTGCAATACGATGATTGCAGAAACTAATGAAAATATCTTTTTCATAAGCAAAGTTTTTAACGCTATTACATCAAAAAATTTTTGAAGTCATAAAGGGTCTGCCGGCTCATTTATAACGGACCAGCAAACGAAGTGTGTTATCGGTTATTGGTTTCGAAAGATCAATACCTGGTATAAAAGAGATAGGCTGCTGTATAGGGTATGCTGTCTGTTCTGCCTTCTTCATCCGCAGCTACAGGTGGCGCCGGTGCTAATCCGCCGGTGGTGCATAAACGTTGGATGTAAGTGATCTTGTTACCAGCCGAGCTGAGTGAATCAACTGCTTTTAACAACAACCAGGGAACTGCTGTCGGGTCCTGCGTGGATGCTTTCATTTTAATGCCTACTACTTTTTGATCTTTGAAAGGACCTTTTGTGAACTGCCAGCTTGGTCCGGCATAGTGGGTGCCGAGTTGATTCATAAAATCAGGCTTTGCATAGAGTGTTGCCGACGGTGCAATGTTGACCCATACCAGCGCATCGGGATTAGTTGTGCTTCGTTTAAGCTGGTAAATTTGTACGCCTTTGGCATAGGTCTGTAAAACCAGTTTATTCCCTGCTGGCACTTTTAGTGAATCGGGAATGATCACATTGCAACCTGTAACTGCAGATGCGTTGGCTAAAGTAGTTTGAGTTGGGTCCTCTTTTTGATTAGAATTGAAATCAGAATTCTGTTCTTTCCGGCAACTTGTAATGATAAAACTGAAACCGGCGATAAACATTAAGCCGGTAAAAGTTATAAAAAATGTTTTTTTCATTTCAATGGTTTAAATGGTTAATGGTCGAATGGTTGTGCGGTTGCAATTCCATCCGGGGCATAAAAATGCGATGAACCATTTCAAAACCATTAGGGTTTTGATTAGATGCTGGTTTATTTTGATTGTAATAAATGGTTGGTTGAGAGACTAAGCAGAAAAATTATTTAGTCGCCGCCTTTTTATAAGTATCAAGGATAGCTTGTTTTATCGTCTGCCATTCATAACGGGCCAATAAATGTTTTCTGCCTTTTAGAAATTTAATTTCAAGAGAAGGAACATTTACTAATTGTTCTCTTGCAAAGCTGGCATTGGAAGTATCTACGATATCATCATTCTCTCCTTGAAGATAATAGACAGGCACCCGGATATTTTTCCAGTAGGGAAGCATTTTTTCCAGTTCTTTTTTGTGATGAATTTTTTCGGTATTAGCTGATTTAAAAATGCGTGGAATAAACCAGCGAACAGACCAGTTTTCAATAACGGGAGTGATCGCAAAATAAGTTTCCCGGCCCGGTCCGATTGCAGGACCGGTTAATACGAGGCCATCAACCAATTCAGGATGATCCATCGCAAGCCTGCAGGCAATTGGCGCTCCATATGAACTGCCAACAATAATAATCGGGTGTTTTGCATGATACAAGCTGTCAAGCAGCGGCCGGATCATTTCAGATTGTTTTTGAATAGAAGGTTCAGGATCTCCAAAACCTGAATAACCATAACCGGGGCGATCAACAGCATAGATCCTGAAATGTCCCAGGATAGCACTATCGGCATAGCGACGGCTGTAATAACTTATAGAACCCGGCGAACCATGAAGAAATAACAATGTAGGGAGAGTATCATTACCGGCTGCAACATATCTCAGTTTACGACCGTGCGTCGTATAATAATGTATGCCTGCATCGATCTTTTGTTGCGTGAATAGCTCGCTTAACTCTTTATCATTTTTGTGAAACTGGTAATAATGATCAAAAACAAAGCAAGCGATAATGAGAATACCAATCAATACAATTAATATTCTCAGCAGGCGTCTTAACCATCTTCCCTGGCGTATCGGTTTTGGCATAGCTGTAAAATTAATGAGAGAGCCTGCATTATTTAAAACTCAGCGTTTAAGTTTAGAAGTTTAACAATCTTATTAGCATCAAAAGTAAAAGCCGGTATCGCTCGTTCAAATCCGGCAGCAAATTTGAATGATTTGAATAAACTTTTTTGAAAAATGTACAAACGACAACCTTCTTTGATTTTTTGTTTATTAATGGACCTGGTTGGTTATGCTACTTATGCCATCCCGGTTTTTGGAGAGCTTGGCGATATTTTTTGGGCGCCCTTATCCGCTCTCATTTTCTTTTTAACCTTTGGAGGCTGGAAGGGAGCATTAGGTGGTGTTGGCAATTTCATTGAAGAACTGTTGCCGGGAACAGATTTTATTCCCAGCTTCACGATCATGTGGTTCCTTCAGCAAAATCAAAAAAGGAATATTAATATCACTCCAAAGACTTTGAGATAAACCCGGAAAACAAGCTGAATAAATTCTTATCTTCATTTGCATGAAGAAATTTCTGCTGATCATTGTTGTTTTTGCTTTTACTCAATTGCCGGCGCAAAAACAGTATAAAGTGATTGCTTATTATACGGGTAACGGTGAGGCGATTCGTCAATATCCATTAGATAAATTATCGCATATAATCTTTAGTTTTTTAAAACTGCAAAATGATAACCTTGTTTTTCGTAATGATGATCAGAAAAGGTCACTGCAGCAACTTGTTGAAGTAAAAAAAGATCATCCTCAGTTAAAGATCATGGTATCGATTGGAGGTTGGGGCGGTTGCGGTCCATGTTCTGAATTATTTGCATCTGCTGAACATCGTAACAATTTTGCGAGATCCACTGTTTCTCTTTTTAAACAATATGGCATTGATGGTCTGGACCTCGATTGGGAATACCCGGCTATTGAAGGCTACCCGGGCCACAAATGGGATACGGCCGATAGAAATAATTTTACTGAACTGGTAAAAGCGTTACGTAATGAAATGAAAAATAATTTCCTGCTGTCCTTTGCTGCGGGTGGGTTTACAAAATATTTGGAGGAATCGGTTGACTGGGATGCTGTAATGCCTTTAGTAGATTTCGTTAACCTGATGACCTATGACCTGGTTAATGGCTACAGTAAGATTACCGGGCATCATACCTTATTATATGATAGTGACCCCGAACAGCAATCAACACGTAAATGTGTGGATTGGTTACTCGATAAACGTGTGGATGCGGGGAAGCTGATCATTGGAGCTGCTTTTTATGCAAGAGTGTGGGAGAATGTTGAAGACAATAATAATGGATTGTACCAGCCCGGCAAATTTCTTACCAGCGTGAGGTATAAAAATTTTTCAACTTATTTCAGCGATAGTCTTGGTTTTAAATACCATTGGGATGAAGAAGCCAAAGCACCTTACCAGTACAGTGCAAGAAAAAAAATATTCGCCACATTTGACGATAAACGCTCAATTGAAGCTAAAACAGAATTTATCCGGAAGAAAAAATTAGGAGGCATTATGTTTTGGGAGTTAAGTGAAGATGATGCAAAAGACGGATTAGTTGATAAAATATATGATGGGCTCAAATAAATTTGCCCTTGCCTGTTTGAACGAGTTAAATAATATTCGAATTTACAGCCGTTAATTTTCTCTGTGCCATGAAAAAACTGGTTATCCTTATCATCATTTTTATTACCTGTTTATCGGCAAGATTTTTTATTTCTCCGGACGAGCCTATACCCATACCATCCAGTCAGCAAAGAGCCGGCGGCGATTCAGCAAAAGGGTATTACTATCTTGTCAATGGTGATTATATCAAAGCGGGCATACCGGAAAATATTTTTCGAATGGGAATTGGAAAGCCGACTGTTTATCTGAAAAGAGATTCAGTAAATGAAGGTATTCCCCATGATTATACAGCCGTAAAGGCTTTTAATGGTGAGATTGTTATTGCACCCAATTGCCTGCAATGTCATGCGCAGGTTTTTGAAGGACAATTATACATCGGGCTCGGTAATACTTCGATTGATTTTAGTGACAGGGAATTAATGAACGTAAAAAACCTGAATAAAGCGGAAACGTTTCTCAAAACATTACATCCTAAAAAATATAAAGCAGCTGAAAATTTTTTTGAAGTAGGAAAAACGATTGGTCCATTACTGTATACAGAAACAAGAGGTGTGAATGCAGCAGACCGGTTAGCGGCAGTGCTCGCATCTCATCGTGATCCCGTTACTTTCAAATGGAATTCGCAGGCGTCGATAGAAATTCCGGAACAAGTTATCCCGTCTGACGTTCCTGCCTGGTGGTTATTAAAAAAGAAGAATGGGATGTTTTACAATGGGTTTGGCCGTGGTGACTTCGGAAGATTTTTAATGGCATCCAATCTTCTCACGGTGAATGACACGACAGAATCAGCAGAAGTGGATAGTCATATGCCTGATGTGCTGGCGTATATAAAATCATTGCAGCCGCCAAAATACCCGGAGCAGATCGACAATGGACTTGCGGACAAAGGCAAAATAATATTTAACGATAACTGTTCAGGGTGTCATGGCACCTATGGCAGCGACGGAAAATATCCTAATCTTTTGATCCCGCAATCGATCATTCAGACAGATTCCTTGTTGCAATCAGCTAATTATTCAAATCCACAGTTTGTAAACTGGTTTAACAATAGCTGGTTTAGCAGGGGTGATCATCCTGCAAAACTGGTTCCCTTCAATGGATATATTGCACCACCCTTAGATGGAATTTGGATCACGGCTCCTTATTTACATAATGGCTCGGTGCCGACGATTGAAGCTGTGCTGAATAGTTCAATCCGGCCAAAATTCTGGTCAAGGGATTTCAATAAACCGCAGTATGACTATCTGAACCCGGGATGGAAATTTTCAGTATATGAAGAGGCAAAAGATAAATCAATTTATAATACCACGCTGCCGGGTTATGGAAACCAGGGTCATTATTTTGGAGATAAGCTGACAGATACAGAACGAAGAGCAGTGATCGAATATTTGAAGACGCTGTAGTCAGCATGCCCGTGTCTTCAAAGTATGCCATACATGTATTAGCTTTATTTCATGCCGGCCACCACAGAAAAGAACATTGCTATTATTTGTAACTCACTTGCAGGTGTTGGCAAGGCTGTTTCATTGGCAGAGAAGGTTGCAGCTGAACTCGCTCAAAAAAGGATTCAACATTCTCTTATTATTGAAAACTGGCCTGCTGGTTTTGATGGATTTACGGATATATGGATAGCTGGTGGCGACGGCACGCTGAATTACTTTATTAATCAATACCCGGATGTAAAATTACCCTTAGTGATCTTTAAAGGAGGTACAGGAAATGATTTTCATTGGTTGTTGTATGGAAATAAAACTTTTGATGAACAGTTAAATATTGCTTTGGGTGACAACCCAATGCCAATTGATGTTGGCAAATGCAATGACAGGTATTTTATGAATGGGGTCGGAATTGGATTCGAAGGCGAAGTTGCCAAAGCATTGACGGGAAAGAAAAAACGTCCTGGCAAAACATCTTTTCTTATCACGATAGTGAAGAAGATTTTCAGCTACCGTTCAAAACAATATAAAATTGAATCTGCCGGGTTTAATTTTTCAGGTAAAAAATTGTTGTTGGATATAAGCAATGGCTGTCGGGCCGGCGGTGGCTTTCATGTAGCGCCGGAAGCAAAAGCTGATGATGGCTTATTTGATGTAATTATGGCAAGGCCACTCAATTCTTTACAACGATTGTTGTGCCTTCCGGTAATTGAAAAAGGTCAACACTTAAACAAAGAATATATCCGGCATTTTCTTACAAAACGAATTACAATTGAAAGTGACACAATAATTCAATACCACCTGGATGGTGAATATTATGAAGACGGGAAGCTGGAAATTGAAATGCTGGAAGGAAAATTATTGTTCAGGTATTAAAAACTAAATCGGCCCGAGACTATCGGGCCGATTTTATCTTATGACTCCCTCACTTTGTTTACCGTTATCACAGGTATTCTGGAGGCATAAGAAAGTAATTTATTTGTAAACCGATTCCACCAGCCGGGCAGATGAAACTCCTTCAATGGATTTATCATGATTAAATCAGCATTGATACGCTTCGCAAAATCAACTGTCGTTTTAGCCAGGTTCTTTCCTTCAAGAATGATGCCTTGAACCGGTATTGTGGAAATATTTTGTACAATCTGCAATGCTTCATTCAAAATTTTTTCAGAAGTGTTGTCTTCATTCCGCAAGGCTACCATATATATTGTCGACTTAAATGTTTTGGCCAGCAATGCTGCAAATTGTATCCGGTGTATCGGGACTTCGTTATGTAAGGGCAATAATATTTTCTTAAAATGAAAGACTAATCCACCCGAGCGTACTGCCAATACAGGAACATTGGTTGTTTTTGCAAGATGATGGATAGACTTTTGTGAGAATATTTTTTGAATGGGATTGAATTTTGGGAGACCGATTACGATCAGGTCCATTTCATAGCGTGTCGCATAATCAGCCAGCGCAGTTCCTGCATTTCCTTCAATCACACTTACCTCGATTTTCCCGTTTCCACATAATTGTGTGCCGTAAAACGATTCATACTCTTTCAGCCGGTCATAACTGTTTAATCTCGCTGTATGGGAATCGAATGGAGTTACAGTGCTTCCATTTACTACATGGACTAAATGAATATTACAATTTAAACTGTTTGCTATTCAACTGCTTTGGTAATGGCCCATTTATTCTTTTCTGTAAAGTCGACGGGAACAAGAATATTATAGAGTCGGTTTGCCATAATGATCTGTTTCAGGTTTTTAAAACTTGTTTCTATCATAGATACTGGATTTTCTCGTTATAACTCAGAGGTGGAAACAATGGTCGGCTCAACATCGAAATGGTTATGTAAATAAAGTCAAATGGCAGGCCAAAAAGAAATCAATTTTATTCTTTTAATTCACATAGTTCGTTATCAGCGTGTAGCAACTACTGATAATTTCTATAGCATCTTTTCTTTGTCTAGTTCTTTTACGTGTGTAGATAGCAAGTGTATTGTAAAAACCGTTTAATCTTTAATTCTTACGTATTTTCTGCAACAAAAACTTAGTTTTTGGGAGACATATTATATACTTCTTTTCCATTAACACTGCTAAGACCCCGAACAAAAAAATTCTGTTGAACAAGCCCGGCATTAGTTATATTCTTAATAATGCATCTGTGATCATTGAAATAAATCTTGACGGAGCCGTTGTTGCTTTGGTTTTTGTATTGCAAGAAATGGCAAAAACAATAAAGAGAGTAAATATAAACGTGTACAATAAAAAATGATATACCGGAAGGTATACCATTTTAAGTAAGTACTTCTTATTGAAAAGAATTAATAGCTGTCGCGATATCCGCCACGGTCACCACCGCGGTCACGGTTGAAGCCGCCTTTTTTATAGCCGCCACCGCCGCCACTACCACCGCCGCCGAAGCTGCGTTTTTTGAAGCCACCGCCTCCGCCACCTCTTTCGCCTTCAGGTTTTGGACGGCTTTCATTTACAACAATTGCACGGCCATCAACTTCACTTCCGTTGAGGGCTGCAATAGCTGCATTCGCTTCAGCATCGTTTGGCATTTCAACAAAGCCAAATCCTTTGCTGCGGCCGCTGAATTTGTCGTTTACAATTTTTGCAGAAGATACTTCGCCGTAAGTAGCGAAAAGATTCGAAAGGTCCTGGTCTTTTAAATTCCAACTCAGGTTACCTGCGTAAATGTTCATGTTACATTAAGGTTTTAAATAAAAATACGTGTCAACAGTAAACTGTAACCTTTGAACATTTACGAAATAGTGAAACGTTCTCGGAACTAGTGAAACTGTAAAGAACACAAATAACAGCACAAAATAAAACATTTTTTTCGTGGATTTACCAAAAGTTTTTGTAACAATCCGTTCCGGAATTGAATTCCCGGCGCCCGGCCTGCCTACCGGCAGGCAGGTCAGCGCTTTGCGCCCGGTTTCAAATAAAAAATCCCGCCTTTCAGCGGGACTTATAGTAGATAGTGTCCTTGTCAAATTACTCACCTACCACTTCAAAATCAACATCGGCAGATTTGCCATTGCCGAAATCAATATGAGCTTTGTAGGTGCCAAGCTCTTTCACATCATCGGTGATTGAGATCTTACGGCGATCAATTTCATACCCTTTCTGATCGCGGATAGCACGACTGATCTGCAATGAAGTAACGCTGCCGAAGATCTTCCCGCTTGTTCCTGTTTTAGCACCTACTTTCAGCGGCGCTTCATTCAGTTTAGCGATCACATCATTTATTTCAGCAAGCATCGCAGCTTCTTTCTTCTGTTGCTGCTTCATTCTTTCTTCCAGTATTTTGCGATTGCCGGGTGTAGCTTCTATAGCGAGCTGACGCGGCAAAAGATAATTACGGGCATAACCGTTTTTTACTTTTACCAGTTCATTCACGCCTCCCAAATTATCTACATCCTGGATTAAGATTACTTCCATCTTATTTAGTTTTTATCCCAGTGAATTACAGGCATCACTGTCTCCTCGCTGTTAAGCGGGGGTTAGGGACACGCCTATTTTAAAAGATCTGTTACATAAGGTAACAATGCCATCTGTCTTGCTTTCTTTACAGCCTGTGATACCTTACGTTGGTATTTCAAACTGTTACCGGTAAGACGGCGCGGCAATAATTTACCTTGTTCATTCAAGAACTTTTTCAGGAACTCTACATCTTTATAATCGATATAGCGGATGCCATATTTTTTAAAGCGACAGAATTTCTTTACACGTTTGTCGTCTTTAATGGCGGTGAGATATTTAATTTCATTTCTTGCCATGATTAAGCCTCCACTGTTTTTTCGGTTCCTGGTGCAGTTACGCCACTTCTCTTTTTCGCATTGTACTCGACGGCGTATTTATCGAGTTTAGTGCACAGGTGACGAAGTACTGATTCGTCACGAAGAAGCTGGATCTTCAGCTTCTCATTGAAGTCGGATTGCGCTGTATACTCCAGCACCCAGTAAAGACCTGTTGTCTTTTTCTGAATGGGAAACGCAAGTGATTTTAATCCCCACGGATTCTCGGCTATAACGGTACCGCCGTTGGCAGTTACCAGGCCTGCGATTTTCTTTTGTTCAGATTTGAACTCTTCATCGCTGAGAACCGGGGTAAAAATCACCATCAATTCGTAATTGTTCATTACCCTGTTTTGTTTTAAAATATTGTTTAAATCCCGCTTTATTACGGGGCGGCAAAGATAGGGAAGGGCTGCCAGAATGCGGAGGCTGGTTAAAAGAAAATTTTGGGAATAGATGCCCACGCCAAACCCTTGATTGGGCTGATGTTGTGTTCCGTGCTTCCTTGAACATTGGATGTCACGCAACGCCGCTACGCCGCAAAGAGCTGTAAACGTTGCGATCTTGGCAACGTAGCGTGAAAAAATAAATTTAATCTGGGATATCCCCGCTATTCATCTATGAACCACTTTATAGTGAAATAAAAAAATAGACCGGGAAATACATCCCGGTCTATTTAATCAATAAGTAAGATTAGTTATTAATCATTCAGTTTGACAAGCTTTAAAATAACTTTTTCTCTTCCCTGCATTACTTCTGCCAAATAAATACCTGGCCGATAAGTATCACCAAACTTCAATAGATGGTTTGCACTGATATTATTTTTTACTTCGATCGTTCTTCCAAAAATATCAGACACTTTCAGACTCATCTTTTCACTATTACTACTTTGAATGTTTATTGTAAAACCTCTTGATGAGGGATTCGGCATAGCCGATATGGAGAGCCTGCCGATCGCTGATTGTTCTGTTGTTTTATTCGTTATCATATTCGATGGAGCGGGACAAGCACCCAACATATCGCCGTGTGATAAATGGGTTGGAACTTCAGAGGAACTAACAATTAAAGTGCTTGGTGAACCTGATTGAGTATGACAAATAAGAACCTTTTCCAACTTCTTACCACCCCGTATATCCATTACATTGATCAGTTTTGATGCGGTCGCCTGGCAACCGTTTGCATCAGTTATAGTGACATTATAAGTGGTGGCAACAAGCGGACTTACTGTTGTCGATGCACTGGTTGAACCACTTGACCAGTTATAAGTATAAGTTGGTGCTCCGCCGGATGCAACAGCAGTCAAAGTGATAGATGACGCCGGAGCATATCCCTTATAAACTGTATTTGCCAGTGTTCCCGATGGAAGTGCAAATGCGTCCGGAATGGTAACGCCCGGATTTACATTTACGAGTACCGTTGTTTGACAAGTGCTTGAATTCCCCCAGCCATCTGTGGCTTTCCATGTAATAGTGCTTGTGCCTGCATTAAATGTACCGCTGGCATTGTTGGTAACACCACTTCTTTCTGTTGCACCTGTAATTTCATAACTGTAATTAATAACATCGCCGCAATCATCTGTAGCAACAAACTGCGGGATCGTATAAGTATTGGTATTGTTGACACAGAAAGGAGATACAGTAGGACAAGTTGTTATTTCAGGCGCCACTGTATTGGTGAAGATATACCGTGTGAAAACAGGATAATGGTCAGTTGTGGTAGAGCCGTAATTGGATACCAGCCCTGCTACATCAGTAAGCACATTAGCTGTTCCGCTCATATAATTAGGTTGCATTTCACCGGAAACGATAACATGATCAATTACATTATCATGGGTTACTGTTGATTTTTTACCGGCATAGCTTAAGGGTAATGTCAGTGCAGGATAATTAACTGAATCGTTTCTAAATGCCAAATAAGAAGTATAAGCAGGGTGAATGCCATCCGTAATTGTAGAATCCAGGTCATCATTATAATCACCGAGGATAACGACATTATCATTCGGATAGAGTTGCTCTAATGTGTAATGTAAACTATCGGCACCTTTCTTTCTCCGGTTATAGGAAGGAATAGTTGGTGACGTGTTTGCTTTGGCATGCACCAAAATAAATTTTACATTTTTGGTGATACAGTTCAGCGTAACATCAGCATTTAGCATAAATGGAAAACGACCGCTTGCCCAATAATCATAAGCAGGGTTGCTGATGTCAGCGACTGAATTAATGCCCTGGGATAATAATGGAGCCGTACTTATATTGCTAAACACGGATGTTTTATAAATGAAAGCAAGTTTCTGTGATTCTGATAACGGGAATACAACCCCATCATTTGGATTCGTATGCGATCCGTAGTTACAGATGACATACGCATAGCCGGGCATCTGGCTTACCACGTTTGCCAACCTTGGTTCACTTACTACTTCGGCTAAAGCATAAAGATCTGCACCCAGGGTTTGTAAAATTGTTTTTATATTCTGTTCCTGCTGATCATCATTGGCCGGGCCATTTACCGTACTGCCAAACCATTCCACATTCCAGTTTACAACTTCCAGTGTTGTCACCGGGTCAATACTTGTACCACTAAGATTAATAGTTGCCGACAGGCTGCCGCTTGCAACTGTTATGGTGCCTGTGAAGTTCTGATTGTTTTGCGGCGGGGCAAATCTTATGTATACTGTTTTAAAAATATTGTTTGCTTCAGCAATTGTATATAGCAAGGAAGAACTAAATGAAAAACCATCCTTTGATAATGTAAACGGACCTGTTGCATTAACTGTTATATCATTTGTAAGATCATTGCCGATAAATGTAAACGTTTTATCCGTGTTATTGCCATTTGCCGTATAGGGAAACTGGATATCCGTTGCATTGACAGTAAGACTGGGTGGTGGCGGTGTTGGAGAATTAATGAGTTTGATATCATCTGCTGTCCACCTTGCTCCATCATCATCACTGGAATGATAGACAAATGCGAAATGTACATTGGGTTGCTTAAATGCAGAAAGATTGATGTTTTCTGAAAGCATCCAGATATTGGATGTTTCTCCCGGGAATTTGCCATTAATATCTTCCCAGGTAGCCAGGGTTGGATCGCCACTTATATAATCAGTAGAAATCTTTAATTGTAAAGGCTGTCCGTTAAATGCAGTGCGGCTCCAGAATGAAAGTAAAGGATAAGTCGTACCTGTCAGATCGAACGATGGGGAGATCAACCAATCCGTATTCGGAACATTCGTGCCACCTGAGAAGCCATTTATCTGAACCCCGTTTGCAAGAGAAGCAAGCGGATCATTTGGATCATGCCCAAATGTTGTACAGCCCCAAACAATTGAGCCAACTTCACTGAACTGTGTAAATCCATCAGAGATGCCTCCCGTGCAGGTCTGGAAGGTTGCTACATATATATTAATGCCGGTAGTAAATGACCAGGTGCTGCTGCCACTAATGCCTGCAAAACTATTTCCATCCAGGTCAAGGATAGCCCCGTTATCAATTTCAATATAATAGCCTGTATTGATTTCAAGATTGCTTAAAGTAATATGAACTGAAGTTGAAGAAACCGTGACCGCAGGCGTATTCACATCGATTGTTTGGAAGATACTGTTATCAGTCATACGCCTGATCCGGATATTGCCTGTTCCTTTTTGAACCTCTTCATTGAATTGTGCAGATGCCGAAACATTGATGGAAACATTTGTCGCTCCATTTGTCGGGTTAACAGAATTAAGTACGGGTGGAATTAGATCAACCGGGTTCGCTTCAATTGTAAAATCATCCACACTCAATCCATCATCAGATCCGGATGCATTAAAATCGGACCAGCGAATAAGGAATACAGCGCCGCTTGGAATGTTAAGATTTCTGATTGTATAAACAAGTGATGTTCGATTGGTAATATTGTTTCCATCTTTTGCACCTACCCCTGCAGCTGCAGAGAAGTTGGGTGTGATGAAATCAAGATTGATAACAGGTGTCCATGTACCATTAGACAAACTTGTTGCATCCAAACTATATTCAAATGAAAGTTTATCGGTTCTGTCGGTAGCACCCAACCGCCACTCTTCACCTGTATAAGATATTTTAAGTTTAGTAATCGTAGTGCCTGAATTGTTTTGAATTTGAGCACCAATTGCAGGAGTAAAAGCATTGGTCAATAAAGTACCAAAAGCTCTGTCGGGGTTTGATGCTGCACCAAAGCTATAGGTATCACCTGAGGTACCAGATCCCGTACCCGCTGTATAAAGAGTGTTTGCATTGGTGCCTGTTTCATTAAACAACCACCCCTGCGGAACGGCCGAAGAAGTACCTGAACTGGCAAGCGTATTAAAATCCTGTGAATAAGTTGCTACCAGGGATACGTAAGGAGAGACATCGTTATCATTAAGATTAATCGTTGCAGTACCGGTAGCAATAGCGAACGGGCTGGTTACTGTATTCAATGTTATCTGGATTGTTTCGGTTCCTTCAATATCCGGATCATCATTTACATTTACTGTAACGATGGTTGAAGTGTTGCCTTCTGCAATCGTAACTGTTCCTGCCTGCGGATCGGTGTAGTCTGAATTCTGCGTGGCACCGCCGGAAAAAATATAAGTAACGGTAACACCACCAACTGGCGCCGGCTGAGATAAACTTATATTAAAGGTTCCGTTTGTTGCAGGTTCAGCTGCATTATTTCCTGCAGCGACAGAAACAGTAGAGGTGATAGTTCCGTCAAAACTTAAGGAGAAATCATCAATTGCTAAGCCATCATCAGAGCTTGCAATATCAAAATCCGTCCAGCGTATATAAAATGCAGCTCCATTGGCAATGCTTAAACCAGTTATGGTAAAACTTATTGCAGACCGGTTGCCGGGAGAGTTGCCATCCAAAGCTCCGGCAGCAGCAAGAATATTAGGACTATTAAAATCAAGGTCATTTACATCTGTCCAGGTAGCAACAGCATCACCCACCGATGTTGCATTTGTGCTTATTTGAAAATCTATACGATCAGCTGCATTCCTGTTTAAAACACCCGCTCTCCATTGTTCACCGGTATAGCTTATCGTTAAAGAGGTTATTGTAGTTCCGCTGTTATTGGTAAACGCGGCTCCAAAGATCGGTATAAGTGTTCCTGAACGCAAGCCTCCCAATGCTCTTTCCGTACTGCTTATAGTTCCATAGCTATAGCTGTCTCCCGTGTTTGAACCTCCATTATCGGCTGCGTACTGTTCATTATCTCTTGCTCCACTGCCACTTTCTGTCATTAACCAGCCATTGATGGCAAGGTTGTTTGTTGTACCCGTATTTAAAAGGGTATTGAAATCCTGGCTATAAGTTCCCGATGTAAGAGAGATTGTTTGAGCAAATGATTTGTTTAAAAAAAGAAATAGTAAACAAGCAAAAAAATAGATCTTTCTCATGAATAGTAGTTTTTAGTTTTCTGAAGAAATAAGAGCAGGATTGTTCAGGAGGATTTTGGAACGTTAAAAGTAGGTGTATTAAGTATTCATCTTTATTTATGTAAATAAAATTTTTATTAACGCTGGTAAATCTACGGGGTGAATAATTCTTTCAGTTCTTATTAACCGGGGATCAGTTATGCTTAAGTGCAATGATACCCTCAAGGAATTTTATTTTTTTTATCCGGTAGATTACTTCATAGTTTCTATCGAGTAAAGAATTAAGCTGTTGCGGGTTGGCATATAAAAAATAGATTGTTCGGGGACTCTGTTTTACTGATTGCTCTATTTTGTCAAGAAAAGGTTCCATTATTTCTTTCTCAAAAGGATTAAAAAGAAAAAAGACCCGGTCATTCACATCAAGGCTATAATTCAAAATATTATCCCATATAATTTTATACTGAAGATCGGGGAAGTTTGGTTTTATCTGGCGCATATTTTTTTCAGCTTTCTCACATAATTCTTTTGCAAAGTCAACGCCTGTAATTTTTGTAAAACCAAAATAAGCAGCAACGGCCAATACCCGGCCTTTACCACAACCTACATCAACTATACTTTTTTCCTCCGGGTAAAGTTTCCTGAAATTTGCGAGTAGCTTTTGGAGGATGTAATAATTGAGCGCCTCGTAGGGTGACGCTTTGCTGATATCTCCCGTAGCGATTGTATATTTTTTAAGTTCAGAAGGAACAAATGTGTTGATACCGTATTTTTTTTCTCCTTTGATCGTATTAAAAAGAATAAAGAAAGCAAGCCAGGGATTCCAATTAAGAGCATGGTAAACAAAGAAATTAATATACAGGAGGATTTTTTTCATCCTAAAATTAAAAATCTAATTGCCGTGATTGTCAGCTTGAATTGCTTAACCGGAAATCAATAATTCTTAATTGGAGTGATGTATTGCCGTTCCATTCGTTCTCATCGATCTTGCAAATAATATCTATAGGAGCTTTCATTTGTAATAAATAAAACTTATCAGCCATATTAAAACCGATTCCCGTTAATGTGATATCATCTTTTCTCAGTACAAAACGCAAATGATCTTCTTTTACAATTCTTGAATAACCTGTATCGGAAACATTCTTAATTAAAAATTGAGGCCGCATATTCCCCGGACCGAACGGTTCCATTTGTAAAAGAATAGTATAGAATTGCGGAGTGATATCCTTAAAAGAAATTTCAGCATCTATAATTTCCTCCGGAATTAAATGATCAGGGTTGATGGTCAGCGCAACTACTTCTTCAAATTTTTCCCGCAACGCATTTACTTTATCAATTTCCAATGTCATACCTGCTGCAGCAAAATGACCACCGTAGCCGATCAAATATTCACGACAGGCATGAATAGCTTCATATAAATTAAAACCCGGCACGCTGCGGGCACTGCCGGCAGCTATGTTACCACTTTTAGTAAGAACAATTGTAGGTCGGTAATGATGCTCGATCAACCGGGATGCAACGATCCCCACCACGCCTTTATGCCAGTGCTCTTTGAATACCACCGTTGATTTTCGTGTATGCCATTCTATATTCTCTTTTATTTGTTGAAGAGCATCTTCGGTAATTGAACTGTCCGCTTCTTTCCGGTCCGTATTGTCGCTGTGCAATTGCTCCGCAAAACCAATTGCCTCTTCATAGGTTTCTGCAATAAATAGTTGAACGGCTTTCGATGCATCATCCATTCTGCCGGCGGCATTTACTCTTGGTGCGATCATGAAAACGAGATTCTGAATATGCAGTTCTTTTTTTAAACCACTTAAATAGGCAAGTGCTTTAATACCGGGATTCGGATTTTCATTTGCTTTTTTTAAACCGAAATAAGCTAATACACGATTTTCGCCGGTCATGGGAACAATGTCTGCTGCAATAGCTGTGGCAACCAGGTCAAAATATTCATTTACATCCTCATCAACCAACCCCAACTGCGGCGCCAATGCCGAAATAAGTTTAAATCCTACCCCGCATCCACAGAGTTCTTTATAAGGATAATTACAGCCTTTTTGTTTGGGATTGAGAATAGCAACAGCTTTTGGTAATTCATCATCGGGCAGGTGATGGTCACAAACGATAAAATCGATTCCCAGCTCCTTAGCATAGGCAATCAGGTCGACCGATTTAATGCCACAATCAAGAGATATAATTAAGTCAAACCCGTTTTCTTTAGCATAATCAATTCCGGCTTTGCTGATACCGTAGCCTTCACGATAACGATGCGGAATATAAAATTCAAGATCAGGATAACTTTTTTTTAAAAAGCGATACATACAGCTCACAGCAGTGGTGCCGTCCACATCATAATCACCATAGATCAAAATTTTTTCCTGTGCATTTATTGCTTTTATAATCCTTTCGACTGCTTTGTCCATATCCTTCATTAGCCAGGGATCATGCAATTCATGTAAGGACGGGCGAAAATATTTTTTTGAATCTTCAAAATCTTCAATACCACGTTGTACCAGTATTTTGCAAATAGCGGGATGAATTTTAAGAGCAGACTGTAATGAATTTACTTTTTCTTTATCTGCAGTCAATAAGGTCCATCTTTTTTCCATGCCTATAAAAGTAAGCATGTTTTAAGAACAACGGGATCCTTAATATTTCCGGTCCGTAACAAAAAGCACCATGTCTTCTAATCCTTGCCGGACGGGGTTTTCGGGAAAGCTTCGCAGAATGTCTAAAGCTTCATCTCTGAACGCAAACATTTTTTCTGTAGCATATTTTATTCCGCCATTCTTTTCAACCTGTTCAATTACCCAGTTTACTTTTTCTTTTTTTGTGTTCTCATTCTTGATGATGTAGACCATTTTTTTTCGGGTAGGACTGTCAACATTATTCAGCGCATAGATCAATGGCAACGTTAGTTTTTTTTCTTTGATATCATTGCCCGTTGGCTTCCCGATATTTGCAGAAGCATAATCGAAGAGGTCATCTTTTATTTGAAAGGCCATTCCTGTATGTTCCCCGAATTTTTTCATTTTCTCACAAACATTTTCATCCTGTGTCGTTGACCAGGCTCCTGCTGCACATGCCGATGCGAGCAGGGAAGCGGTTTTATTACGGATGATCTCATAATAAACATCTTCGTTGAGATTTAATGAACGTGCTTTTTCAATTTGGAGCAGTTCACCTTCGCTCATCTTTCTTACGGCATCAGACAAGATGCTTAATATCTTGTGATCGTTATTGTCCAATGAAAGGAGTAAACCTTTCGCCAGCAAATAATCACCGATCAAAACGGTTGCCTTGGCTTTCCAAAGCGCATACACAGAAAAAAAACCTCTTCTTTCGGCTGCATCATCCACTACATCATCGTGGATCAGGGTTGCCGTATGCAAAATTTCGACCAGCGAAGCGGCACGATACGACGCATCCGAAACTGGAGCAAACAGTTTAGCGGACAGCAGAACAAACATAGGTCTTAGCTGTTTTCCCTTCCTTTTGACAATATAGCGGGTAATGCGATCAAGCAGTGCTACCCTGCTTTGTACGGCATGCCTGAACTTAATCTCAAAAGTTTTGAGCTCGTCTTTCAAAAGATGAGTTGGTAACTGCATTGGGATAAAAAAGCAATATACACAGTAATATTGTTTAAACTCCCGCAATTCATTACGCTGTTTAGCGGACTGTGGGGTGTAATAAAACCTGCGCTTTTAAGCAAATTATTTTCATAAAATTTTGGTAATTAAGCATCAAGTTTTATTTTTGCTCATTGTTTAGGACTAAGTTTTTCATCATTTAATTGATTGTTATGGCAAGCAAAAAGTATTTACTATTAGCAGGACTATTCTGCTTACTCATTTCTACGGCTATAGGCCAACGTGTTGGCTCAAGCTACGATGTAAAGGATTCAAGCCTTATCCCCTCCAAAAGAATGCCTTTACATACACAATTTTTAGAGGGATCTTATAATTTCCCTGCAAAACCACGTAACCAATGGGAAGTAGGATTTGGTATCGGATCATTCACTATTAGCGGTGATGTTCCTGCCAGGTTCCCAACACCCGGCTTCCATGTTCATGTTCGCAAAGCTTTTGGATATGTGTTTTCAATGCGTCTTCAATACCTCTATGGTATTGGTAAAGGACAGCATTGGTTACAGGCGCAAAACTATTATAAGAACACTCCATGGCAAAATGCAGGCTATCATGCACCTTACCGAACCAGTACAGGCGACATTGTATCTTCTCAAACACTAAGAGGCGGTACAAACGGCGCTTTGGAACCCGTTTTCTACAATTACAAAAACAACACCCAGGATCTAAGCTTACAAGGTGTTGTTACGCTTAACCAGATTCGTTTCCACAAAGCAAAAACAGGATTTACTGTTTATGGTTATGCAGGCGTTGGCGCAACTGTTTATGATGTAAAGGTGAATGCCCTGAATGAGCAGGGTACTAAATACGATTTTAGTGGCATCGCTTCCGGCACATTTAAAACCAGGAGAGATAAAGTAAAAGAATTAAAAAACCTGATGGATGACAGTTATGAATCACCTGCCGAAAACCAGGGTACACGTCGTCCGAAATTGTTTGGAAAAACATTGAAGCCTTCAGGCACTGTTGGTGCTGGCATGGCTTTTAAATTATCCAACCGGTTTAACCTGGCAATCGAAGACCGCCAGACATTTGTTAAGGATGACCTGTTAGATGGACAACGCTGGCAGGAACATGCATGGGGTGATGCATCTCTTACCCGTGATTTTGATTCATACAATTATTTCAGTATTGGATTAAATATAAACCTTGGAGCAAAAGCAGTTGAACCATTGTGGTGGCTGAATCCATTGGATTATGCATACAGCGAAATTCGCAATCCTCGTTTGATGCGTTTGCCTAAGCCGGTATTACCTGATAGCGACGGCGATGGTATCACTGACCAGTTTGACCAGGAACAAACTCCGCAGGGATGTCCTGTAAACAGCCATGGTGTTACATTAGATACCGATGGTGATGGTGTTCCTGATTGTAAGGATAAAGAGTTGATCACACCTACTTATTGTCAGCCTGCAGATGCTGATGGTGTTGGTAAATGTCCTTGTCCGGATTCATCTTGTTTCCCCAAACCCGTAATGATGACTACTGCTTGTGCTGATCAATTAGGTTCGTTGCCTAGTGTGTCATTTGGTAAGGGCAATAAGCTGGATGATGATGCTAAAGCAGCATTATCTACTGTTGCATCAAGAATGCGCAATTATCCTAATTGTAAAGTGGTTGTAATCGGTTATTGCTCTTCTAACAAGAAAGAACAACAAGTAAGCTGGGATCATGTAAATGCAGTTATTACCTACCTGGTAGAAAAAGAAGGTATCAGCGCTGATCGCTTTATCTTCAAATATGGCGAAGAAGGTGGTGATTGTAACACTGTTGATCTTCGGGCTGCAGGTGAAGGTGAAGAAGGTCCGAACACGGTACCGGCACCTCATCCAAATCTCAGAAAGAACTAAGTATTTTCGTTATACTTTTTGCTGATAGATGAAACCCTCCCTTTTTTAGGGAGGGTTTTTTGCCTTTACCCCTGCTTGCCGTCAGGCAGACTCTGAAATGAAGCGTTTTCTTACAAAAACCTTAACTGGATCGATTTGGAACTCAATATTTTTTACTTAAGTTTTGCGCTGAACAGTTAACTTTGCAGGCCTTTATGAGGAATCTTTTCAGTATTATTTTTTTAGCGGTATTGATAGGTGGATGTGCCAGTAATAAGAATATTAATAAAATTCTTAAAAACTCTGATCCTGAATATAAACTGCGAATGGCTGAGCAGTTTTATGTAAAGAAGAAGTACAGTAAGGCGCAGGCGATTTATGAGGATATCATGCCTTATTTCAGAAATTTACAGGGGTTTGAAGATATCTATTATAAATATGCCTATTGTGCCTATTATCAACAGGATTATTTGAATGCTGAAAACCTTTTTAAGAATTTCCTTGAGCTTTTTCCAAATAGCAGTCATGCAGAAGAACTGGATTATATGAGAGCTTATACATATTATAAGCAGTCTCCCAGGGCTGAACTCGATCAAACCAATACAATGAAGGCTATTGGGTTAATGCAGGTCTTTATAAATACGCATCCCGGCAGTGCAAAAAATAAAGAAGCGTATGATATTGTTGAGAAGCTAAGAGCTAAAATGGAAACAAAGGATTATAAGAGTGCACAGCTCTATTTCGATTTGGGGCAATATAGAGCAGCCGGCGTTTCATTTGCCGCTTTATTAAATACGTTTCCCGAAAGCTCGCGGGCAGATGAGTATAAGCTAATGATCATAAAATCCTATTTTCGTTTTGCAGAATTAAGTGTAGAGGAGAAGAAGCAGGAGCGATATGAGCAGGTAGTAAATGAATGTAATGAATTCATTGATCGTTTTCCTGAAAGTAAATTATCAAAAGAAGTAGAGCATTATTTAAACCTTTCTAATACAAATCTTAAAATATTGAACAATGAGCAAGTTAAGACGTCAGCTTAGTGTAGGCACAAGCAATACTGTGGAGACAAAAAACCTGGATGATATCAAAGTAAGAACAGGAAACCTGTATGAATCTATTTCTATTATTGGAAGAAGAGCAAACCAGATTAATATTTCTTTAAAAGAAGAATTACATAGTAAGTTGGATGAGTTTGCCAGTCATACAGATAGCCTCGAAGAAATTCATGAGAATAAAGAGCAGATCGAGATCTCAAGAGCGTATGAGCGAATGCCCAACCCCGCATTATTGGCTACCCAGGAGTTCCTGGAGGACAAAGTTTATTTCCGTAAGAGCGAAAACGATTTGTTTAATTAAATCATTCATACTTTACCATGATCAATGCATCCGGCGGAAGACGGATGCATTTTTTATTTTAAACAACAGAACTGTTAAGGGTGTAAGCTGTGCGATAGAAAAATGCCGGGATAAATATTAATTTTGTTGACTATGCTGACCGGGAAGAAAATATTGATCGGTATTACAGGCAGTATTGCAGCGTATAAATCTATTTATTTGGTACGCTTGCTTATAAAAGCAGGCGCTGAAGTAAAGGTGATATTTACTCCAGCGGCAAAAGACTTTGTTTCTTTACTGACACTTTCCACACTTTCAAAGAACCCGGTTTTAATTGATTTGTTTGATGAACAAAGCTGGGCTAATCATGTAATGTTGGGTCGATGGGCAGATGTTATGCTCATCGCTCCTTTAAGCTGTAATACGCTTGCAAAAATGGCAACAGGCCAATGCGACAATCTCCTGATGGCAGCTTATCTCTCTGCTACTTGCCCGGTAGTAGTGGCGCCGGCAATGGATGAAGATATGTGGCATCACCCTGCTACAAAGGCTAATCTCAAAAAAATTGAGTCATTCGGAAATAAAATTATCCCGGTAGAAAAAGGTGAATTGGCAAGCGGTTTATTTGGTGATGGCCGTATGGCAGAACCGGAGCAGATCGTACAATTTATTGCTGATAATTTTTTTTTAACTAAACCACTTACGGGTAAAAAAGCGCTGGTCACAGCCGGTCCTACATACGAAGCCATTGATCCGGTTCGTTTTATTGGTAATCACTCAACGGGTAAAATGGGTTTGGCAATTGCAAAAGAATTGGAAAAAAGAGGAGCTGAGGTTACCCTGGTGTTAGGGCCATCAGCAATTGATGCATCGGCGAATGGGGTCAAACTAGTAAGAGTGCAGACAGCAGAAGACATGTTTAAAGCCTGTATAGATGTATTTGATAAAATGGATATAACAATAATGTCTGCTGCTGTAGCCGATTATACACCTGTAATAAAAGCATCAGAAAAAATTAAAAAGAAAGAAAATACCTTTACGATTGAGCTTACAAAAACGAAAGATATTTTACAAAGCCTCGGTGAAAAGAAAAAACCCGGCCAGGTATTGGTTGGATTTGCGCTTGAAACAACAAATGAAAGAAGTTATGCATTGGATAAACTCAGTAAAAAGAATGCAGATTGGATCGTGATGAATTCATTAAATGACCAGGGAGCCGGTTTTGGATATGATACAAATAAGATCGCCATTTTCGGAAAGAATGGTAAAGAGATTCAATTTGAAACGAAAACTAAAACAGAAGTTGCTAAAGATATCGTCGATACAATAATCACCCATCATTATGCGTAAACAATTTTTTCTGGTTATCCTGTTTAGTTTGACGATCGGGGTTGCCGCCTCACAGGAGATACAGGCACGGTTAACTGTTATTACAAACCGTATAAGCACACAGATTGATAAAAAAGTATTTCAGACACTCCAGACACAATTGACAAACTTCATCAATAATCGAAAATGGACGAATGATACCTATCAGCCCAATGAAAAAATTCAATGTAATTTTTTATTGAATATTGACCAGGAGGTTGGTAATAATGTTTATAAAGCAAAACTTACAGTTCAGGCTGCCCGCCCTGTTTTTAATACAACATACGAGTCGCCATTAATTAATTATATTGATAATGATATTGTATTTCGGTACCAGGAGTTTCAGCCGGTTGAATTCAACGAAAACAGGATCCAGGGCAATGACCCGCTTGCAGCCAATTTAACCGCTGTATTTGCCTATTATGCATACCTGATATTAGGCTTTGATTATAATTCTTTTTCCCTGCGTGGGGGAGATGTTTATTTTCAAAAGGCCCTGAATATTGTCAACAATGCTCCTGACTCAAGAGATATTACAGGATGGAAATCATTTGAAAGCCAGCGTAATCGTTACTGGCTCTCTGAAAATATTAATAACAGCCGTTTTGCTTTGATACATGATGCGTTGTATGCCTATTATCGCAGTGGAATGGATATTTTTTATGAGAACGAGGCAGCAGGTCGTAATGGAATTTTAAACTGCCTCAATTTTTTGAATACGATCAATAATGAAAACCCCAATTCAATGATCATTCAATTTTTCTTCCAGGGAAAAAGCGGCGAATTGGTTAAAATATTCAGCAAAGCAGATCCGGATATTAAAAAAAGGGCCAAAGATATTCTTACGAAAATTGATCTGACCAATTCTTCTGCTTATAAAGAGCTGAAATGAGAATTTACATTTTTTTCCTGCTTGCCTTATTCATCTTTTCCTGTAAACAGGATAATGATGTTCCAAAAAATATCATTCAACAGGACCGGATGCAGGAATTGTTATGGGATATGGCCCGGGCTGATGCGTTCATTGCGGGGTTTGCGGGTAAAGATGACAGCAGTTTTAACCGGATCAAAGAAACGGTTACACTTTATCGGCAGATCTTTCAACTACATAATACCGACAGGGAAAAATTTAATAAAAGTCTTGAATGGTATCAGCAGCACCCCCGGGTATTGAAACCCATACTGGACACATTACAGAACAGGCGAAGAGAAATAATGCAGGAGCGATCCAAACCTCCAACCTTGCTTCGCATTGACAGCCTGCGAAAATCCAGGAAAACGCTTAAACCCTGAGATGAAAATCACAGGATATTTTACAAACTCCATTAATTTTAGCTGACAATTTCAGACATGAAAAAAATTGTGACAAATGCTGAAGAAGCAGTTAAAGACATACAAGACGGAGCTGTAATAATGTTTGGCGGGTTTGGATTGTGTGGTATCCCGGAAAATTGTATTGCAGCATTAGTAAAAAGAAAAATTAAAAACCTTACCTGTATTTCCAATAATGCAGGCGTTGATGACTTTGGAATTGGACGGATGCTGCATCAGCGCCAGGTGAAAAAAATGATTTCATCTTATGTGGGAGAAAATGCAGAGTTTGAAAGGCAGATGCTTACGGGTGAATTAGAAGTTGAATTAGTACCCCAGGGAACCTTAGCTACCCGTTGTATGGCTGCAGGATATGGCA
>Ga0105249_10000763_pt1 | contig 28922 bp, 26 predicted proteins | sample KBSS44metaG_FD_81522 | JGI IMG/M metagenome (GOLD analysis project Ga0105249, IMG submission 81522) | Switchgrass rhizosphere microbial communities from Kellogg Biological Station, Michigan, USA - KBS S4-4 metaG | ecosystem: Host-associated > Plants > Roots > Rhizosphere > Soil | place...
CAGGCTGAATTCGGAGGCGAGCGTCGGGTTCTGCGGATCGGCCACGCCGAGCACGATGCCGCGGTCGGTATGGGTCAGGATCAGCGGTCCGAACGGCGTATCGGCGGCCTGGTCCGGCGCGAACGCGTCGCCGTCGCCGATCGCGACGGTGCGCAGCAGGACCGGTGCGGACGGCGTGGCGAAGTCCCACACCTGGATGCCGCTGTCGCCGATCAGGTACAGCGTGTCGCCGCTGCGGATCGCCTGCGTCGCGATGTCGATCGGCGCATCGAACACTTCGGTGATGTTGGACGGATCGGTCAGGTCGTACACGCCCAGATCAGTGCCGACGCCGATCGCATAGCCGTCGGTCAGCGCGGCGCGCAGAAATATTCCGTCATCGATCGGCGTGCTGCCGGCGACATTCGGCGCCGTCGGGTCGGAGATGTCGAAGACCCAGACGTTGCGGCCAATGAAGCCGTTGCCGAACACCAGCAGCTGCGAGCCGAACGCGGCCATGTTGTCGAACGCGTTGACGTCGATGTTCGCAGTCACGAAGCTCGGCTGCAGCGGATCGGTCGCGTCGAGCACGACCAGGCCGTTGTCCAAGTCGCCGACGAACACATAGTTGCCGGAAACGGCCAGCGCCGTCGGACGCTTGTAGTCGGACACGATGTAGTCGTCGAACTCTCCTACTGCCGTCGGATGCGCCGGATCGTCGAGCGAATAGATCGTGATGCCGCCGACATCCGACGTGGTGTACCAGGCGACGTACAGATAGCCGTTGACGACGGCGACGCCGCCGATCACGCCGGCAGTCGGAGCCTGATTCGTGCGCCCGGCGTAGACCGGCTGCGTCGGGTCGGCCATGTTCCAGACGCTGACCGTCGAACCGGTGCCCACGTACAGATAGTCGCCCTGGGTCACCGGCGGTGCCACCGCACCGCCGCCCGCATCGACTCTTTGCAAGGACTGCGCGCCGGCAGCGCCGACTCCCACGAACAGACCCAGCGACAGCAAACCCGCAGTGCGCAACCACTTCATTCGGCGTTCCTCGGACGATGAAAAGGGGCGCGCCGATCCGATGGAGGGCGCGCGCTGCAGCCCCGTTCGCGACGGCGGCTTGCCCCGATCGTCCCCGCCGGCGGCGCCATCGGCATGCCGGATCGATGCAGCAACGATGTCCAATCGATGTACTTGCGCTCGGATGCAACGCCAACGCCTTGCCGCTGCAAGCTTTTCAGGCCGGCGCGTCGGCCGCGCGCGAGACTTGCGCGCGGATGCGTGCGACCGTTTCGTCGGCCTTGCGCGCCGCGTCGTCCTGGCCGAGCGCGCGATACAGGCGCGCCTGCGCGCTCGCCGCGCGCAGGTCGCGGTCGGCCCACATGGCGATGCGCCCGCTGATCGCGCGCGCGGTATCGAGCTGGCTCGCCTCGATCAGCGCGGCCAGATACGGCGCGCCGACCGCGACCATGTCCTCGGGCACGTTCAGCCGCTCGGCCGATTGCATCGCGGCGGCGAACTGCTCCAGCGCCGGCTCCCGCCGGTGTTCGGCCCAGGCTTGTTCCGCCGCGCCGAGCGTCGCGTAGAGCGTACGCCAGTCGTCGCCGGAACCGGCCGCCCACGCCTGCTGCGCGGCGTCGACGGCCGTTGCGGCGGCGACCTGGTCGCTGTCGCGCAGGCTCCGTGCCTGCAGCAGGAGCCCGCGCGTCCACGAGATCGGATCGGCGTCGCGCAGGATCGGCACCAGCGCCGCAGCGGCCAGCGCGGCCGCCGCCTTCGCATCGCCGCGCTGGCCGGCGAGGCCGGCCGCGAGCAGTTCGCCCTGCGCGCGCACGACGACGTCCTTCTGCGAATCGGCTTCGTTGCGAATGCGCTCGACCAGCACCTGCGCCGCATCGAGGCGGCCGACACCGGCGAGCGCCTGTGCACGCGCGAGGACCAGGTTCCAGCGCATGCGCACATTGTTCGTGTTCGCCTCCGGCGGCCAGAAGCGTGCGCTGGTCGCCAGCGCGGCGTCGACGTCGAGCAGTTCGCCCTCGGCGATGGCCTGTTGCGAAAGCGCATAGGCGCGCCCTTCGCGCGCGCCCAGACGCTCGAACTGGCGCACGGCATTGGCGAGGACCGTCAACGCGTCCGCCGGCCGATGCCGCATCAGCTGGAAGTCGCCGAGGTTGACGTCGACGCTGGCGACACCGAGCGCGTCGCCGACCGTCTCTAGATCGGTGCGCGCGCGCGACAGCTCCGCCGTCGCCTCGTCGTAGCGCCCCTTCTGCGCCAGTACCGCGCCGTGGCCCAGGTGCGCGACGCCGAGCACTTCGTGATCGGCCGGCTCCTGGCGCAGCGCGATCGCTTCGGCGTAGAGATCGACGGCGCGGTCGGACTGGTGCTGGCGCACGTAGGCCGCCGCCAGCGTGAGCAGCGCGCGTGCGCGCAGCGCGGTGTCGTGCCCGGGCGGCAGGCGATCGAGCAAGGCGTGCAGCCGCGTCTCGACGGCCGCGTACTCGCCGCTGCGCAATTCGATCTGCGCCATGCGCTGCTCGACTTGCGGCCGCTGCTGCAACTCGGGCGGCGCATGGGCGATCAGGGCGCGCGCCTGGTCGAGTTGATCGGCCAGCATCGCGGCGCCGGAACGTTGCAGCAGTTCGTCCATCTCCGGCGACGTGTCGTCGGCCGGCACGACGTTCGGCGTGTGGCCGAGCTTGCGCAGCAGCGCATCGGCCGCCTCGCGTCCCGCTGCGATCGCGTCGTCGGCGCGCGCCTCGACGCTGAACGAGCGCTGCGCACCGAATGCATCGAGGCGCACGAGCCAGCGCGCCTGTTCGAGGCTGACGCTCGGCAGCACGCGCAGCGCGGCGATCTCGCCGAGCGAGGCGTCGTGCAGCAGCGATTGCCCGTTGCTCGCGCTGCGCTGCTTCAGGAGACTGACGACGGTCTCGCTCGGCGCAGTCTGCACCGCACCGCTGCGCAGGCGGTTCGCTACCAGATCCATCAGGCCGAAACGCAGCCAGCGCCAGTCGTCCGGCGCAGCAACGTCCGCCGGCAGGACGAGGACGGCGGTCGCGACGGTCGCATCCGCCGGCTTCGCGCCCGGCGTGTCGGACGCTGCCGGTGGGTTCTCGCGTCGCGCGTGCTCGAATGCCAGCCATGCCGACAGCGCCGCGATGACGAACCCGACGAGGACGAGTGCGAGCAGGCGAAGAACGTGTTTGCGCCGGCCGGACGTCGAAACGGCCGATTCGCGTATATCGTCCGCACGCTCTGGCCGCGGCACGTCGTCCGATTCGCGCACTGCGAAATTCGAAGGCACGCTTTCGATGCCGGTGCGCGCGGCGATGGCCGCTTCGCCTGGAGACGCGGTTTCGGCCACCGAGGAGTCGAGCGCCTGCACCCACCGATAGCCGAACCGCGGCACCGTGCGGATCGTGCGCTGCTCGTTGCCGGTGTCGCCGAGACTGCGCCGGATCTTCACGATCGTGTGGCTCAGCAGCGCATCGCTGATCTCCACGCGCCCCCACACGGCGGCGATGAGTTCGTCGCGCCCGACCGCGCGTTCGCGATGCTCGATCAGGTAGGCCAGGCAGTCGAACGCGCGCGCCGGCAGCGCGACCAGTTCGCCGTGCCGGCGCAGTTCGCGTGTGGCGGGGTTGATGAAAAAGGCGTCGAAACGGTACGTCATGCGTCCTAAGGGTAACGTGAGCGTCGGCACGATGCCGATCGGGCGCCGAAAACGCAGTCGCCAAAACGCGTTCGCGCAAACACGACCGTGCCGGCACGATTGCGCGAACGCGCCGCGCACGCGAGACTGGGACGCTCCCGCCACCGATTTCGTCGCCGATGAAAACCTCGCCGCAACCCGCGTTCCTGTTCGATCTCGACGGCACCCTCGTCGACAGCGTCTACCAGCACGTGCTCGCCTGGCAGGAAGCGCTCGAAGCCGAAGGCATCGTGCTGTCGGTGTGGCGCATCCACCGGCGCATCGGCATGAGCGGCGGCCTGATGATGAACATCCTGCTGCGCGAAAGCGGCAGCGTGATCGACGATGCGCGCGCCGAACGCCTGCGCCAGTTGCACGCGGCGGCCTACAACCGCCGTTCCGCGGCAATCCGGCCGCTGCCGGGCGCACGCGAACTCGTCGCCTGGCTGACCGCCGCCGAGCTGCCCTGGGCGATCGCGACCAGCGGGCGCATGGAGACCGCCGGTCCCGTGCTCGAATCGCTCGGCGTGGATCTGGCGCGCACGCCGGTGGTCACGCGCGACCAGGTCAAGTACGCCAAACCCGATCCGGACCTCTTCCTCGCCGCGGCCGACCGCCTCGGCGTGCCGATCGAATCGGCGACGGTCGTCGGCGACGCGGTGTGGGACATGCTCGCGGCCCGCCGCGCCCGCGCACTCGGCATCGGCCTGCTCTCCGGCGGCTATTCCGAGGACGAGCTCGAGCGCGCCGGCGCCTATCGCGTCTTCGAAGACCCGGCCGACCTGCTCAAGCACATCGACGAAGTCGGCGGCCGGCGCTGAAGCTTGGCGGCAGCGCGGATCGCCCCCATGTCGCCTCCGCCGCGATCGGCGCGCCGCATCTAGTCTGCCCGCGCGCGCAGGTTTGTGTCGCGGGCGTGACGCGTTACGATGGATCTTTTGGGGAACTGTGGATTTGAAGGTGTCCAGCGGGAATCCGTCCGCCTCGATCCTGCCGTTGGCGCACGCCGCACCGCTTGCCGTGGGTCATCTGCGTCAGGTGTTCCAGCATCCGCACGAGCCCGACTGCGTGATCAAGGTGATGCGCGCCGACGCGGTGCAGTCGCGCTGGGGCGCGAAGGCACGCTGGTACAAGCGATTGCCGCGCGCACGCCACTACACCGGATTCGTGCGCGAGCTGAAGGAATACATCGCCACGCAAGCACGCTTCCCCGAGCGCCGCGTGCCGATCGCGCGCATGGTCGGCGTCGTCGAGACCGATCTCGGCCTCGGACTGATCTCGGAGAAGGTGCGCGGCGCCGACGGCGCGCTCGCGCCGACGCTGGCGGCGCTCTACGCGCGCGAAAGCGGCTTCAGCGCGCTGATCGAAACCGAACTCGCGCGCTTTCTCGACGATCTGCTCGCCTGCAACGTGATCGTCGGCGACATGCACGCCTGGAACATCGTCTACGGCAGCGACTCGCGCGGAGGCCCGCATTTCGTGCTGATCGACGGCTTCGGCGAGAAGCATTTCATCCCGCGCTCGTCGATGAGCCGCACGCTGAACCGCTGGAACACGCGCAAGCTGTTCCGGCGCATGCGCGAGCAGCTGGTCCGCCTGGTGCCGCTGGAACCCACCGGCAGCAAAGGCTGAAGCGGCCGCGCAGCGCTACGGATCGTCGTCCGTCGCCGGTTTGGGGACGCAGCCCGTCACCACCGCGTCGGCGCCGAACAGCCAGTAGTCGCGCCGGTTCGCATGGCCGATGCGCGTCGCCTTGGCCTTGTCGACGCACTCGCCCATCGCCTCGTCGAGGATGAAGATGCGGCGCGTCGCGGGTGCCGCGGTCAGCCATTGCACGCCGTCGACGTATTGCTGGTCGAACGGACGGTTGAAGCCGAAGTCCTGCACCGGTCCGCTCGCCATCAGCAGGTTCTGCTCCTTCCACGCGACCAGGCCGAGCTCGGCATCGGGCCCGGCCTGGTCGCGCGCGCGGCGCATGATGCCGGCCGAGGAGCTGGAGTCGTTGAGCAACGGATACGACCAGAAACTCCAGATCAGCCACAACGCCGTGATACCCCCGAGCAGCGCGTGCGCGCCGCGGCGCGGGCGGAACCAGGCGGCGGCGAGCAGGAATGCAGCGCCGATCGCAAGGAACATGCCCCAGACCGCGTGATCGATGTCGTCGAGCTCGCGCCGCCGGATCATGTCCTCGAACGCCGCCGAATGGCCGAGCATCGCCCACAGCCCTGCGCCGACGATGACGAGCCCGCCGACCAGCGCGATCGCGAACGCGGTGTTGCGCAGCCAGCGCGCGCCAGCGATCTGCTCCAGATACGGCGCCATCGCGAGCGCGATCATCGGCAGTACCGGCATCAGGTAGACGTCGCGCTTGCCGACCGGGACGCTGAAGAACACGATCGTCAGCAGCGCCCAGGCCAGCGGCAGCAGCACGCGCGCTTCGCCGAGCTTGAGGTCGCGCCACCAGCGCGGTACCGCACCGATGTAGGCGAGCGACAGCGGGAACCAGTTGACCAGCACGATCGGCAGGTAGTACCAGACCGGCTGCGGATGCGACCATGAACCCGCATAGCGCCCCGCCGTCTGATGGAAGAACAAATCGTTCACGTAGGCCTGGTATTCCGGCGTGCCGCGCGCCTTCGCCACGAAGATCACGCTGAGGCCCCAGGCCAGGATCGGTACGAGAAACGCCGCAATGCCACCGAGCCACTTCCAGGCGGCGTTCGACGTGCGCGCAACGCCCTCCCAGCCGCGCACGCGCGCGAACAGGTACGGCACGAACATCAGCAACGCGAGGATGCCGACGCCCTTGGTGATGACGCCGATGCCTGCGACGAAACAGCCGAGCCAATACGCGCGCCAGTTCGGCCCGCGCAGGAAATGCAGCAGCAGCCCCCAGTTGGCGAGCGTGATCCAACCCATGATCAAGGGATCGATCTGCGCGCGTTTGACCTGATACATGAACTGGAACGCGAACAACACGGCGATCGCGGCGTACAAGCCGGCGCGATGGTTCCACAAGCGCCGGCCGAGATCGTAGGTCAGTCCGAGCGTGAGCAGGCCCGCCAGCAGCGACGGCAGCAGGAAGGCGATGCGCCAGTTGCGCACGATCTCGTAGGCGGACGCCTGAAGCCAGAACAGCATCGGCGGCTTGTCCGAATAAAGTTCGCGGCCGCGATGCGGAAACAGCCAGTCGCCCGATTCGACCATCTGCTTGGCGACGAGTGCGAAGCGCGGCTCGTCCGATGGCCACGGATCGCGCAGACCGATACCGGCACCGAGCACGACCAGCGCGAACAGCATGAACAGCCAGAACGCGCGGCGCTGGGCAGAATGAGTTTCGATCGACAAGGGCGCAGGATCGGACATGACGAAAACGGCAGCATGAACACGGCGGCGGATGGTAGCAGCCTGCCGCGCAGCGCGACGCCCCGCAGGGTACGCCGCGCGGACGGCGGACGGACCATCGCTCGTGCCGTATTTTCGATCCCCAGCGCTCGTCGCTGCGATCGTTGCGGCTGAAGCCGCTCTTGGAACGTGCTTTTGTGGGGGTGGCCGAAGGCCGGAAGGGGGCGACGTCGCGGCCGGAGAGCGCCTCCTTCCGCCTGCCGGCACCTTCCGCCGCTGTGCAGCGGGAAGGGTTCGTTAGGGAACCAACGACGCGGGCCCGGCAAGCCATCGGCTCGTCCAGGCCCGCGAATCAACCGCTCGCCACTGGTTCGGCAGCGGTCTCGCTCATGCAGTAAAGCGACGCGTTCAGGGCGTCTGGCCGTCGAAGCCGTCCACGAAGATCGAGTCGTCGATGGTCGGTATGAGCTGGATCAGATAGGAGCGGTAGTGCGTCGCGTCGGTCGTCCAGCCGCCGAGCAGGAGGCCGTCGCTGGAGATGCCGCTGAAACCACCGGCGAGGTCGGCGTCCCAGCCGGCCGGAATGGAAACCCCGTTGTCGGCGAGGAAATCGACCAGCGGCTGCGTGCCGACGCCTTCGCGCCAGATCATCGCCGCACGCGCCGGCGCGGTGAAGAAGCCGGTCGAGCCGACAACGGTCTTGCCGTCGTCGCTGACGCCAAATGCGAACGTCATGCCCGGAATGGCCGTCACTTCACCTGTCTGCGCGTTCCAGCGCCAGGCGCCGAGGTTGCCGGCAGAGTCGACATAGTTCTCGCCGACGACGAACTGGCCGTAGGCGCTCATGCCATCCGCGGAGATCAGCGGGGTTCCGGCCGCATCAACCAGGTCGGTCACGACGCCGTCCTTCCAGACGACCGCCGTGCGCTGGCCGTTGTCCTGATCGTTGTAGCCCGCGATCGTGCGACCGTCCGCACTGATCACGCCAGCGCGCGAATAGTTGCCGGGGCGATTGACGGGCAGCAGCGTCATGCCGTTGGCCCCCGTCCAGACGTACGCGTTCGCGGTGATGTAGGCGGCGTCCGCCGACAAACCCACGATCGTGCCGTCGTCGGACAGGTCCCACGCGTTGGAGTTGTCCGACAGCGTACTGGTGAACGGCACCGGCACGTTGTTGTTCCACGACGAGACCCAACCGCCGAGATCCGTTCCGCCATTGATGCTGCCGCCGTTCACGGGCAGCGACACGGCGATCGAACCCCAGTTGTTGACCCCACCGGAACCAGCGAGGCCGGTGATGACCTCTTCCTGCGGCGTATTGAAGACCGTCCAGCGAAACGCTCCGTCGAGACCGACCTGGCCGGAGGCATACAGCCCGGTGCCGGCGATCTTGGTGAGCTGTGCGTCGAGCGTATCCAGAGGAATGAACGTGACTTGTGCGTGAGCGGCACCGCAGAGCACGGCGGCGATGGTAGCGACCAACAAGGAACTACGCATGGAAAACCCCAGAATGGTTGTTGAGAACGACGCCCCAGGCATCGTCGTGGCGAACGGCGGTCGAGATCGGATGCCGGAGGTCCGTCCGGCGGCGGTTTCACGCGAACAACGGCGCGATCAAGGCGTCGCGCCGTCGAACCCGTCTTCGAAGATCGTGTCGTCGGCGACCGGCACGATCTGGATCAGGTAGGACTGCTTGATGAACGTCGTGATGTCGGCTGTCCAGCCGCCCAGCAGCAGGCCGTCGCCGGAGATGGCCGAGAACGAGCCGGCGAGATTCGGATCCCAGTTCGTCGGAATCGAAACGCCGTTGTCGGCAAGGAAATCGACCAGGGGCACGGTGCCGACGCCTTCGCGCCAGAGCATCGCCGCCTGAGCCGGGAAGGCGAACGTATCGGTGGAGCCGACGATGGTCTTGCCGTCGTCACTGACGCCGCGAGCGGACGCCATGCCGGGAATGAGGATCACCTCGCCGGTCTGCGCGTCCCAGCGCCAGCCGCCCGGGTTGCCGCCGGCGTCGGTGTAGTACTCGCCGACGACGAAGCGGCCGTTGCTGCTGATGCCGTCGGCTGCATTGAGCGGCGTTCCGGCGGCATCGACCAGATCGGTCACCACGCCGTTCTGCCAGACCACGGCGGTGCGCTGGCCGGAGTTCTGGTCGTTGTAGCCGATGATCGTGCGGCCGTCGGCGCTGATCCTGTCCGCACGCGAATACCGGTTCGGCCGATTGACCGGAAGCAGGCTCATGCCATTGGCCGGCGTCCAGACATAGGCATTGCTCGTGATGAACGATTGGTCGGACGACGAGCCGATCATCGTGCCGTCGTCGGCCAGGTCCCAGGCGTCGGAATTGTCCGAGAGCGTGCTGGTGAAAGGCACCGGCACGCTGCTGCCGGTGACGACATACGCGCCTACATTGGTTCCGCCACCGGTGCTGCCTCCGTTCACCGGCACCGACACGGACAACGAACCCCAGTTGTTGATGCCGCCGCTGTGGGCGAGACCGGTGATGACTTCTTCCTGCGGCGAATTGAACACGGTCCAGCGAAGAGCGCCGCCGAGGCCGACCTGGCCAGTAGCGTAGAGGCCGTCGCCGGATATTTTCGTGAGCTGAGCGCCCTGCGTCTGCAGCGGTATGAGCGTGACCTGCGCGTGGGCGACGCCGCAGAGCATGGCGGCAATGGTTGCAGCCAAGAAAGAACTACGCATGGAAAGTCCCCAGGATCGGATGAACTCGCCGACGGCGAATCCGCCTCGCGAGGAGCAGCGGACAGGACGTCGGAGCTGTTGCGCGGCGGACGGAATGGCCGTCGGCAGCACGCGCGGAAGCCTGATTGGCCGCCTATACGGCCGCAAGCATCTGACGCAGAAGTTCACCGGTTCGAACCGATTGTTGACACCTTGCTGCAGCGCGGGATTCTTCGTGCCGGTAAACTTCTTGAACGTACGCACGCGAACGTTTCGCGATATCACCTCGCCGATGCGATCCTCTCGGCATACGGCTTCGCAGATCGCAATGCGGTAGACGGTCGCCGTGCGAGCAGGCACTTGCGATTGCGGCAGACGACCCCAGAACTTTTCGACCCGCCGATCGATGCGGAACGATCGGCCGCGAAAACGGCCGCTGCGACGAGTGCCGCCGCGGATGGGCCCATCGATCGAATCGGCGCGGCAGCGATGGAATTTCTACGCCGATGCGTTGTCCGAAACCGGGTGCCGCGCGGTTAACCGGCTCGCAACACGGTGTTAACCGCACGCACACCGGCCTTACGTATCCTGCGCGTCATTGCCCTGGAGAAAACCAAAAAATGCGCAACAAACGCCATCTCGAAGTCAACGTGCTCGGCTACCGGATCGAGCGCATCCAGCAATTCGATTCAAACGGCATCGTCACGACGCAGTGGTACGAAGTACTCGCGCCGTACTCGAACGACGTGCTCGGCCACTTCGCCCACCGCGCCGAGGCCGAGCGCGACATCATCTCGCGCGAACTTGCCGCGCTTCCTCGCCACGCCGCCGCGTGAAGGGCGCGCATTCGATGAACGAAGTCGTCATCCTGCACAATCCGCGCTGTTCGAAGTCGCGTGAAACACTGGCGCTGCTGGAGTCGCGCGGCATCGCTCCGCGCGTGGTCGACTATCTGTCGACGCCGCCGTCGGCACACCAGATCGAGGACATCCTGGGCCGGCTCTCGATCGAGCCGCGCGCACTGATGCGTCGCGACGAAAGCGAGTATGCGGACCTCGGCCTCGACGCCGCCGAACTCACGCGTTCGCAACTGATCGCGGCGATGGCCGAGCATCCGCGCCTGATCCAGCGGCCGATCGTGCTCGCCAATGGAAAGGCCGCGATCGGGCGCCCGCCCGAGGATGTGCTGTCGATTCTGTAGCGCATGGCATGGCACGGCGCGCATCTGCGCCGTGCCGACGCGCATCAAGGCACGATCGAGAACTCGTCCGCGTCCATCCACGCAGGGAAGCGTTCGCGGTGCGCAGCCAGCGACGCCGGGTCGAGCGTGACGGTGACGACCTGCTCCTGCGCACCGAGTTCGACCAGCGGCTGGCCGAGGAAGTCGAGCGCGACGCTGTCGCCGGCATAGTGCAGGTCGTTGCCGTCGACGCCGACGCGGTTGACGCCGACGCAATAGCTCAGGTTTTCGATAGCGCGCGCGCGCAGCAGCGTGCTCCATGCGTAGCGGCGTGCGCTCGGCCAGTTCGCGACGAAGATCAGCAGGTCGTAGTCGAAACGCTGCGCGACACGGTCGTAGCGGTTGCGCAGCCATACCGGAAAGCGCAAGTCGTAGCAGACCTGCGGACAGATGCGCCAGCCGTTCAATTCGACGATCAGGCGCTCGCTGCCGCCGGCATAGCGCTCGTGCTCCTTCGCCATGCGGAACAGATGCCGCTTGTCGTACAGCGCCTGCGTGCCGTCCGGCGACATCCACACCAGGCGATTGACGCAGCGATCGCCCTCGCGCACGACGAGGCTGCCGGTGATGGTGGCGCCGACTTCACGAGAAAGATCGCGCAGCCAGCGGAGGCCTTCGCCGTCCATCGTCTCGGCGGTGTGCAGCGTCTCATTCGTGAAACCGGACAGGAACGTCTCCGGCAGCACGAGCAGGTCGCTCTTCCCTTTCAACGAGCGGGCGAGGTCGCCGTAGTAGGCCCGGTTCGCGGCGGCATCGTGCCAGCGCGTGGCGCCCTGGAGCAGCGAGATGCGCAGCGCTTTCATCGGATGGAACCTCCAGAACGTGGCGTGCGTCGGCTGCGTTCGCCGAACAGCGCATTCGACAGAGAAACCAGCAGCCGGCCGAACAGCTGCATGCACAGCCAAAGCGTGATCGTGGCGACGAAAATGCTCGCCAGGAAGATTCCTGCGGCATTCGATTCGGTGAACCTCAGCGGCACGTCGAATACGATGCAGATCGCGACGGCCAGCATCGACCCGAACACCGCGCCGGAAGCCAGCGTCTGGATGACGCGCGACGCGGCGTCCAAGGCGTCGAGAAAGGCAAATGCCTTTTTCATCGGAACGTTCAAAGCCCCTGCAGGCGTTCGGCAGCCTGCGCCAGCGTCGCGTCGCTTTTCGCGAAACAGAAGCGGACCAAGCGCTGCTCCAGCGGCGGCGATTCGTAGAACGCCGAGATCGGGATCGCCGCGACGCCGGCCTCCTTGATCAGCCACTCGCAGAACGCGAGGTCGTCGCGGTCGCTCAGGTTCGAATAATCGACGACCTGGAAGTACGCGCCGGCGACCGGCAACAGCTTGAACTTCGTGCCGGCCAGCAGTTCGCGAAAGCGGTCGCGCTTGGCCTGGTAGAACGCGGGCAGGTCCAGGTAGTGCTGCGGATCGTGCTCGAGGACCTCGGCGAACGCGACCTGTGCCGGCGTGAACGTGCAGAACGTCAGGTACTGGTGCACCTTGCGGAACTCGGCCGACAGCGTACGCGGCGCGACGCAGTAGCCGACCTTCCAGCCGGTCGTGTGGTAGGTCTTGCCGAACGAGCTGACGACGAAGCTGCGCTCGGCCAGCTCCGCATGGCGCAGCACGCTCTGGTGGGGCGCGCCGTCGAACACGATGTGCTCGTAGACCTCGTCGGACAGCACCAGGATCTCGCTGCCGCGCGTCAGCGCGGCGAGCGTGTCGAGATCGGATGCGCTGAACACCGAACCGCAGGGATTGTGCGGCGTATTGATCAGGATCATGCGCGTCTTCGGCGTGATCGCGTCCTTCACGCGCTGCCAGTCCGGCGAGAAGTCGCGCGGATCGAGCGGCACGTGCACGGCGCGGCCGCCGTTGAGCTCGATCGCCGGCTCGTAGCTGTCGTAGCACGGATCGAGCACGATCACTTCGTCGCCGGCACGAACCACGGCAGCGATCGCGGCGAACAGCGCTTCGGTCGCGCCCGAGGTCACCGTCACTTCGGTGTCGGCGTTGACCTTGCGCCCGTACAGCCGTTCGGTCTTGCGCGCGATCTGCTCGCGCAGCGCCGGCAGGCCGGTCATCGGTGCGTACTGGTTGCGGCCGGCGTTCATCGCCGCGGCGAGCGCATCGCGCAGCGCCTGCGGCCCATCGAAGTCCGGAAAACCCTGGCCGAGATTGACGGCCTTGTGCTCCATCGCGAGCTGGCTCATCACGGTGAATATCGTCGTGCCGACTTTCGGCAGCTTGGTCTCGATCTGCATTGCGCCCGTCGTTTGGATGGCCAAATCGCCTCGATGGTAGCACGCACGGATGTGCGGGGCATGACCGCGCGGCAGGAGCATGCGCGCGGTTTCGGAGACGGCGCCGGAGTCGTCGGGAAGTTTTCTTGGAGCGCTGCCCCAGCACTCGTGGGAAGCCGCACCCGCGAAGCCGCACGCGCGCGGCTTCGCAGGTACTGGCGCGTCAGCTGCCGAGCAAGCGATTGACGCGCCCGATGAATGCCGCTGGATCGCTCAGCTGGTCGCCGGCGGCGAGCTGGGCTTCCTCGAACAGCAGCACGCCGATGTCGGCGGCACGCGCCTCGTCGGTTTCGCTTTCGAGACGGCGCACCAGCGGATGGGCGGGATTGATCTCCAGGATCGGCTCGCTGCCGGGAACGTCGTGGCCCGCCTCGCGCAACAGGCGCTGCATGTGCAGGGCCATGTCGTACTCGCCGAGCACGATGCACGACGGCGAATCGATCAGGCGGTGGCTGACGCGCACTTCGCCGACGCGCTTGCCGAGCAGGTCGCCGAGCTTCTTGAGCAGCGGCTGCGCAGCCTTCTCGGCCTGCTTGCGGCGCTCCGATTCGGCGCCGTCAGCGGCATCAGTGTCGAGCTCGCCCTTGCTGGCGTTGCGCAGCTTCTTGCCCGCGTACTCGCCCAGATAGCCGATCATCCACTCGTCGATGCGATCGCTGAGCAGCAGCACCTCGGTGCCCTTCGCGCGCAGCCCCTCGATCTGCGGGCTGCCCTTCGCTGCCGCGTAGGAATCGGCGGTGACGTAATAAATCGCCTCCTGCCCCGCCGGCATGCGCGCGATGTAGTCGTCGAGCGAAACGTTCTTCGCATCGCTGTCCGCCGCGGTCGAGGCGAAGCGCAGCAGCTTGGCGATGCGCTCGCGGTTCGCGCCGTCCTCGGCGATGCCCTCCTTCAGCACGTTGCCGAACGCCGCCGTGAACTTCTGGAATTTTTCCGGTTCGTCCTTGGCGATCTTCTCGAGCAGGTCGAGCGTGCGCTTCACGCAGGCGCTGCGGATCTGCGCGACGAGGCGGTTGTCCTGCAGGATCTCGCGGCTGACGTTGAGCGGCAGGTCGTCGGAATCGACGACACCACGCACGAAACGCAGATAGCTCGGCAAAAGCTGCTCGCTTGCGTCCATGATGAAGACGCGGCGGATATAGAGCTTCAGTCCCTTGCGCTCGTCGCGGCCGCTCATGACGGCGTCGAACGGCTGCTTCTCCGGCACGAACAGGAGCAGGCTGTAGCTCTGCGAGCCTTCGACACGGTTGTGCGTCCACGCCAGCGCATCGTTGAAATCGTGCGTCAGCGACTTGTAGAAGCCCTGGTAGTCCTCGTCCGCGAGTTCGCTTTTCGGGCGCGTCCACAGCGCGGCGGCGTGATTGACCGTTTCGAATTCGTCGGTCGGCTTGCCATCCTTTTGCACCGGCAGACGGATCGGGAACGCGACGTGGTCGGAGTAGCGCGTGATCAGGTCGCGTAGCTTCCAGGCATCGAGAAACTCGGTCTCGTCGTCCTTCAGGTGCAGCGTCACGCTGGTGCCGCGCAGCGGCGCATCGACCGTTTCCAGCGTGTACTCGCCGCTGCCGCCCGACTCCCAGCGCACGCCCTCGCCCGCCGCCGCGCCGGCTTTGCGTGTCGTCAGCGTGACCTTGTCGGCGACGATGAAGGCGGAATAGAAGCCGACGCCGAACTGGCCGATCAGCTGCGTGTCCTTGCGCGCGTCGCCGGACAGCGAATCGAGGAACTTGCGCGTGCCCGAGCGCGCGATCGTGCCGATGTTCTCGATCACTTCGTCGCGGTTCATGCCGATACCGTTGTCGCGGATCGTCAGCGTCTTCGCGTCGCGATCGAACGTGATCTCGATGCGCAGCTCGGCGTCGTCGGCGGTCAGCGACGCATCCGACAGCGCGGCGAAACGCAGCTTGTCGCAGGCATCGGAGGCGTTGGAGATCAGCTCGCGCAGGAAGATCTCCTTGTGCGAGTACAACGAATGCGTGACCAGGTGCAGGACCTGCGAGACCTCGGCTTCGAAGGCGCGGGTTTCGGGCGTGGAACTCATGTGGAACTCCTCAGGGTATGCTTGCTGCCGGCGTGCAGATGAGGGTGCGCGCCGGCATTTCCAATCGGCGCTGCGGGCCGCGGCGCCGAGTTCGGCCGGCGATATTAGCCGGCCGATGGGGCGCGCGGCCAATCGGCGGAGGGGAACATCGTGCGGATAGTGCAGGCAATTCTCATGGGCGGCCTGGCAGCGGCCTTGTTCGCAACTGCGGCGAAGGCGGCCCCGGGCGGTGGCGTGCGCATCGCGGACAAGAGCGGCGGCGAGGACGACGAAATCCGCGAACGCATCGAATGGTTCGAGCGCGCCCGCGGCCTCGACGAACAAGGCGACGCGCGCGCACGACGCCAGCAGGCCGTGACGGCGCTGCGCGACACGCTCGCGCGAGGCACCCCGGCACTGCTGTCGAGCGAGGCTTGGCTGCCGCTCGGCCCCGACGGCATGTCGATGCTCGACTGGGACATGGGCCGGGTCGCCGGCCGCGTCACCGCGCTCGCGGTCGATCCGGCGAACGAGGCGACGCTTTACGTCGGCGCCGCAGCCGGCGGCTTGTGGAAGAGCGGCGACGGCGGCGGCAGCTGGCAGCAGCTGTTCGACCAGATCGGCACCGAAAGCATCGGCTCGATCCTGCTCGAGAACGGCGCGCCGGACCACGTCTGGGTCGGTACCGGCGAGGCGAATGCCGGCTGCCTCGACTATTTCGGCATGGGACTTTTCTATTCCGCCGACGGCGGCGCCACGTTCGAATCGCGCAACGGCAGCGGCGCCACGGCGATGCCGCTGTCGTTCGTCACCGCGATCGCGCAATCGCCGACGGACCCGCAGACGCTGATCGTCGGCGGCCAGGGGCATTGCAGTTCGAACGGATCGCTCAGCGGCGGCGGCCTCTATCGCACGACCGATGCCGGACAAACCTGGAGCCAGGGCGTCAGCGCCGCCGGCGCGCTCGACATCCTGTTCGACCCTGCCGACGGCACGATCGCCTATGCCGCCGTGCGCGCCAAAGGCATCTACAAGTCGACCGACGCCGGCGCGACCTGGACGCAGCTGACCAACGGCGTGCCGGTCAACAGCGCGGCGACATACAGCCGCCTGGCGATGGCGCCGAGCGACCCTACGGTCCTCTACGCCTTGATCGGCAACGCATCGGCAGCCGACCTGCAGCTGTATCGCAGCAGCGATGCCGGCGCGAGCTGGAGCGAAGTCAATGCGAGCGCCTGCGAAGGCCAGTGCTGGTACAACCTGACCCTCGACGTGCATCCGACCGATCCCGACCGCGTGCTGGTCGGCACGATCCGGCCCGCGTTGTCGACCGACGGTGGCGCGCATCTGACGATCCTGACCGCGGGCTGGAGCTCGCAGCAGGCCGTGCATCAGGACACGCACCTGGTGCTGTTCTCGCGCAACGACGGCAACCGCTTCTGGGTCGGCAGCGACGGCGGCCTCTGGCGCAGCGACGACGGCGGCGGCACGTTCGGCAACGTCAACGGCAACCTCGAAATCACCCAGTTCTACGACGTCGCGATCGATCCGCTCACGCCCGATCGCCTGTACGGCGGCGCGCAGGACAATTCCTCGTCGCGCCGCGACGACGCCGAGGCCGAGTGGGACGTGACCGAAGTCACCGGCGACGGCTTCATGAATGCGGTGGACGCCGGCAACCGCGATCGCGTGTTCCAGAGCAGCTATCCCGACTCGGGCGGCCCCAACCTGATCCTGTCGACCGAGCGCGGCGAACCCGGCAGCTACCAGTGGCTGAGTCAGGACGGTTTCGTCGGCAGCGAACCGTTTCCGTGGGTGACCCCGCTGGTGACGGCGGCCGATTCGGTGTTCGTCGCTTCCAACCGCGTCTACCGCGCCATCGTCGGCGACGACGGCGGCGCCTACACGTGGACGCCGGTCTCGCTCAAGCTCACCGGCACGAGTTCGTCGGCGTCGATCGGCGTGCTTGCGCCAGCCTCGCCCGGCGCCGCTGCCGACGGCCATTTGCGCATGTATGCAGGCACCTCCAACGGACGCATCGCGACGACGCCGGACGTGCTCGCCGCGACTCCGGTATGGACCGACATCACGAGCGGCTATCCAGGCGGCAACGTATCGGACATCGCGGTCGACCTGCACGACGAGACGCGCGTATTCGTCACCCGCAGCGTGTTCGCCGCGCCGCAACTGCTCGGTTCGGCCGGCGGCGCCGCCTGGACCGCGCTGGGCGCCGGCTTGCCGGGGCTGCCGGCGAACGCGGTCGCGATCGACCCGCTCGACGGCCAGCGCATCTTCGTCGGCACCGACATCGGCGTCTATGCCAGTGCCGACGGCGGCGCCACGTTCGAACCGTTCATGGCCGGCCTGCCGCTCGGCATGGTCGTGACCGACCTGGAGATCTCGGGCGAACCGCACGTGCTGATCGCGGCGACCTACGGCCGCGGCGCGTGGAAGGCCGCGCTCGCCGGCAGCGACGTGATTTTCCGCGACGGCTTCGACACGCCGGCTCCCGGACGCTGACCGGCCGCGCGAGACCGCATCAATAAAAAAGCGGCCGTCGTCGCCGACGGCCGCTTCTGACGAGGAGCACAGACGCGACTCGATGCTCCAAGGGGGATATAGGGTTGTGGCGCGTTCATCCCTGGACGCTTCGCCGGGAAACCTGCTGCAAGCTCGACACAGCGAGATTGCGGCAGGTCCAGGCTGGGTGAATCCTGATCAGTCTTTCTTGACGTGCGCGCCGAGATCTTCCTTGATGCGCGCCGCCTTGCCTTCGAGACCGCGCAGGTAGTACAGCTTGGCGCCACGCACCTTGCCGCGACGCTTGACGACGACCGAGTCGATCGCCGGGCTATGCGACTGGAACACGCGCTCGACGCCGGTGCCGTGCGAGATCTTGCGCACGGTGAAGGCGGAGTTGAGGCCGGCGTTCTTGCGTGCGATGACGACGCCTTCGTAGGCCTGCACGCGCTCGCGGTTGCCTTCCTTGACCTTCACGTTGACGATGACGGTGTCGCCCGGGCTGAACTCCGGCAGGGTGCGGGTCATCTGTGCGGCTTCGAATTGCTGGATCAGGTTGCTCATCACACTCACCAAATAGTCGGAACGGATTCCGGTTCGTCAATCTGCTTCGGCGTCAGCGGAAGACTGCTGCGACGTCTCTCTTTGCGCATGCTCGTTCTGGAATTCGACCAGCAACGCGCGTGTTTTCTTGTCCAGTTCGCAGCGCTCGATCAGATCCGGGCGCCGCAACCAGGTCCTGCCCAGCGACTGCTTCAGGCGCCAGCGGCGGATCGCCGCGTGATCGCCCGAAGTCAGCACCGCCGGCACTTCGCCCCACTCGTCGCGCTCCGGGCGCGTGTAGTGCGGGCAGTCGAGCAGTCCGTTCGAAAACGAATCCTGCGCGGCCGACTCGGCATCGTTCAGTACACCGTCCTGCAGCCTGCCGACCGCGTCGATCAGGATCGCCGCCGCCAGTTCGCCGCCGGACAACACGTAGTCGCCGATCGAGATTTCCTCGGCCACCGCGTGCTGCAAAAACCGTTCGTCGACGCCTTCGTAGCGACCGCTCAGCAGGACCAGATGATCGCGCCGCGCCAGTTGCTCCACCTTGGCCTGATCGAGCCGCGCTCCTTGCGGACACAAATAAATCGCTTTCGCCTCGGCCGATCCGCTGGCGGCGCGCACGCTGGCGAGCGCCTTACGCAATGGATCGATCATCATCACCATGCCAGGACCGCCGCCGTAGGGCCGGTCGTCGGCCGAACGGTAGTTGTCGCTGGCGAAATCGCGCGGATTCCAGGTCGCGATCTCGATCAGGCCGCGTTCGCGCGCGCGCCCGACGACACCGATCCGCGTGCTGCTCTCGATGAAATCCGGAAACAGCGAGATCACATCGATACGCATCAAAACTCCGGATCCCAATCGACCGTCAGGCGGCCGCCCTCGAGATCCACGCTCGTGACGAACTGGCCGACCAGGAACGGAATCAACCGCTCGCGTTCGCCCTCCCGCACGATCAGCACGTCGTTGGCACCCGTCGCGATCAGATGCGACACGCGGCCGAGCGACACGCCTTCAACGGTGACGACCTCGAGTCCTTCGAGATCGGACCAGTAATACTCGCCGGGCTTCGGCGCCGGCAGCGCCGAACGCCTGACCCAGATCTCGGCGCCGTGCAGCGCCACGGCCGCATCGCGGTCGGAGACGCCGGGCAACTCGGCGACGAGCCCTTTGCCCTGGGCACGCCCACGGCAACCCTCGATCGTCTTCTCGCCGGCCGCGGACCGCATCAACCAGGGCTGATAGCGGAAGATCTGCGTTCTCGGCTCGGTGTACGACTCGAGCTTCAGCTCGCCGCGTACACCGTGGACTCCAACGACACGGCCGAGCAGGACGAGTTTTTCGTCCGACTCGTTTGACGCCATCAGGCAGCAGCAGCGGTCTGCTTGCCGGCTTCCTTGTAGAGCGACTTGACCTTCTCGGTCATCTGCGCGCCCTTCTCCACCCAGGCCTTGACCTTGGCGGTGTCGAGCTGCAGACGCACGTCCTTGCCCGCGGCGATCGGGTTGAAATAGCCGACGCGCTCGATATTGCGGCCGTCGCGCGCGTTGCGCTCGTCGGTCACGATGATGTGATAGAAGGGACGCTTCTTCGCGCCGCCACGGGAAAGGCGAATCTTGACCATCGTAGCTCTCTGAATTCTCTAGGATTTTTTCTTGGGCACGCCGGAATGGCTGGCCGCCCCCGAGGGAGCCGCGCATTCTAGCGGAATTGCAGAAAAAATAAAGGGCTGCGCGCAGTTAGGTAGTGGGTCAGTTTGAATCTGCTTGAGCGGTCAAGGACTTGCCGGAACGCTATACTAGTAGCGGAACCGCTCAACACCGATCTTATGAAGCTATCCCCCACCCTAGTCGCCGCCACCGAGATCGCCATCGACTCGGTGGTCATCATCGCGTTAGGCGTGATTGTCGCCGGCCATCGCTGGCTCGACATCACTCTATGGATTGTAGCGCTGGCTGCACTGATCGGCGCCGTTTGGATGGCATCGAAGCGACGCCGACTGAGAGGGATTTCCGAATGACCAAGCCCCCGAAGCGCCCCCGCGATCCCCTGCAGCTCGCCAAGCTGATCGGCGACATCGCCACCGGGCAGACAAAGGAAGCGAAGCCGGCCGACGACGGCAAGAACCCGGCGGCTGTCGAGCTTGGTCGGAAAGGCGGACTCAAGGGCGGCTATGCTCGTGCCGAGAAGCTTACCGCGAAGCAACGCTCAGACATTGCGAAGAACGCCGCAGCCAAGCGATGGGCAGCAGCGAAGAAAACGCCCTAGGTTTCGATCACTAGGTCTGCGTGTTCGCGCATGCCATCCTTTACGCCGTGACCTAAGTTGATAAGAAAGAGCTGAGCTCCTTCCCGTCTAGCCAGCTTCATCGCTGGTATCAGGTCGCTGTCTGCGGTCACGAGCACGATAACGTCCACGTGCTTCTTTAAGGTAAGGCTGGCGATGTCCAGCCCGATACGCATGTCTACGCCTTTCTGAGAAATGTTCGGCTGTATATCGCCCGCTCCGATGCCAGCTAACTTCGCCGCCTTCGCCTTGTTGAGCACGCGCCGCTTTAGTTCCCATCCTTGTTGATGCAGTTCGCCGTAACGCATCGAAAAAAACGGCGCTCGGCAAAGCGCCTCGTGCATGCGTGTGTTCCGAGAAAAAGTAGCGCTTTTGCCGAAATCGATCGTGCTGCCATCTATCGGATTGATTGACGTATCGCCAAGGGGCTTCGAGTCATAGAAGTAGATGCGATGTAACCGCATGTCCTTCAGTTCGGGGAGCGCAGCGACGGTCGCGACAAACGCGAGGACGGCCTTCTCGTCCATAGGGCTCTGAGCAGAGCCGATTTGATATTTAAGGAATCCAGCGTCTAGCAGGAGCGCGTAGCGCAGGCTCATTGACGTGGACCCCAGAAAAGAGAGGGGCCACTAGGCAGGTGGGGCCGCCAAAGGCAGACCCTCTTACATGACACCCACCTAGCAGCCGTTTCTCAGCTCCGAGTGTGGAGGCGCGCTTCTATGCTTGCAATGCCAGTCTAGAAGTCAGTTTGGCGGACCACATCACATTCCTCCCTCCATCCCTAACCTCTTGATCCTCTGACCGCCATGAGATAGCCTAGATGACAGTAGAGGCAGAGAGGGCGCAAACATGGCCATACGACTGAATATCCCCGGACTAGGCGAGGCTACGTTTGATTCCGCCTCCGATCTCTTGGAGTTGAAAAAAGCGATGGACGCTGAGAAGCGGCCGGCCGTCAAGCCGCGAGACACGGACCCGGTCGTCGCCGTGGTAGCCAAAGCACCAGAGGTAGTGACCCGCGCGCCCCAACTGTTCAATCCAGGCTACGCGACAAATTCGCCAATAGCACGTGATGGACTGAAGTCAGCCGTTGCGCTTTTGTCCACCATCAAGAAGGCAGCGCCGCAGCCCGTGATGAGCGAGGCCTTGGTAACGGTATTAGGAGTGAACCACCCCAAAGGACTTGGCGGTGTGTTGGCTAGGGCCAAGCAAGAGATAGCGGCCACTGGATACGACCCAGACAGGGTGTTTTGGCAGCAGCGAACGCCGCTCGGTCGCGAGTATCGCGGCGGACCGGATTTGGAGCTTGCACTTGCAGCCGTCGAGTCCAAGGATTTGCTAAATATTTGACCCACAAATGCTGAGGCCCAGAACCGTTTGCGGCGGTCTGGGCCTCGATACAACGGTGCCTGAGCGGGCGCCCCGAGCGAGAAGGTTAGTTCTCGAAAGGAGGATCGAGCATGGTTACGTACCGTGCCAAACCACAACAAGGTTGACTTGACGTAACCAGCCGGCCGCGTGAGCGGCCGGCTCCTTATATCGTCGCAGCCTCCCCCGTGGATTGCAAACTTTCTGGCTATGCCAGAGAGCCAGACCTCTGCTGCCTCTTCAATGTGATGGTTGACATTGCATGAGCGCTCAAGCATAATGGTCAACATGAACCGACTGCACATAGCAAAGCGCGCGCAGATCATCGGCCTGATGGTTGAGGGGATGTCCATCCGGGCGATCTCGCGCGTGACGGGCGCCAGCAAGAACACCATCGTGAAGCTGCTCGCGGAAGTCGGCGATGCGTGCTCGAAATATCAGGACGAAGCGCTGCGCGGCCTCAAGTCCAAGCGCCTGCAGTTGGATGAAATCTGGTCGTTCGTCGGCATGAAGGACAAGAACGTCCCGGCCGAACTGAAAGGCACGCCGGGCGTTGGCGATACGTGGACGTGGACCGCGATCGATGCGGACAGCAAGTTGATCGTTTCGTGGATGGTCGGCGACCGTTCGGCGACCGCCGCTAACCTCTTCCTTGATGACCTTGCCGGCCGTTTGGCGAACCGCGTACAGATCACGACGGACGGCCTTGCGGTCTACGTCGACGCCATCGCGGGCGCCTTCAATGGTCAGGTGGACTACGCGATGCTGGTGAAGCACTACGGCGATGCGCCGGAAGGCCAGAAGCGCTACAGCCCGGCGGAATGTATCGGCATCGAGAAGAAGAAGATTCTCGGCAACCCGGACATGGCGAAGGTCAGCACCAGCTACGTCGAGCGCCAGAACCTGACCATGCGCATGTCGATGCGCCGCTTCACGCGTCTGACGAATGGCTTTTCAAAGAAGGTCGAGAACCACATTCACGCGCTGTCGCTGTACTTCATGCACTACAACTTCGGACGCATCCATAAGACGCTTCGCGTGACTCCGGCGATGGAAGCCGGTGTGTCGGATCATGTATGGTCGCTGGAAGAAATTGCCGAGTTGGCAAGCTAGGGGGAGTGCGTATGGACATGAAAGTGTGGGTAGAGCTTATCGCGGCAGCGGCAATTCCTATTTCCATCATCGCGGTGATTGCGCATCGCATAAGCACAAAGAAAGGAATGGGCGTTCGTTCTATCCAATTCCTAGCGATGGCGATACTTCCAGCTGTAATTTTGGTCTTGGCTGTTGAAGGGATTCTGGAAAAAAGTGCTGTTGGAGCACTCCTTGGAACCCTTGCCGGATACTTGTTCGGCAACATAGGAAAATATGATGAGAGCAAGTACGGAAAGCGTGCTAGCCCTTCTTCGTCCTCAGCTACGCCGAAGTGAACCCTGTAAATTTCGACAGTGGTGGCGGCCATAGATACGGCGCAAAATTCCCATCCCGCAAGGAGGGGAGTAGATCGCCGTGAGTAAAGTTGCTCCGTTTCATTCGGTTAAAGAAAATCACCACCACGACAACAACAAATGTGGTCCCGGTAGCGAAATTCCAGATCACAACAAAGTGTCTGGAACCGGCGGTAAGCCGCTATGCAAAGACTGCGCATCTCTAGATAGGCAGGGGAAGTAGTCAGGCTGTGTTCCGCTGGAACGTCATCTCCCAATAAGGGCCGTGCGGCTCGCCGGCCCTTATTGCGTAGTAGCGTCTTAGCTCGCTCACGTTCAATCCGTGTTGCAGAGCAATCGCCAGCGCCTTGAACCCCTCGCTTGAGTCTCCGAAGAATCGCACTGTGGGCTCGGGGAATGAATGCCCCCGGCCTCCTTGGCAAGACTCGAAAGTTTCTATGCCATTGTCCGAGAGTATGCGCACCTCTCGGCGGATTCCGGCATCTACAAGCCGCACTCCTTTCCCGCGAAACGGCGGACCAGCCATCTTCACAACTGGCTGTCTAGTCACAGAGCGTGCCATCTAATTTTCAAACTGACCCACTACCCGCAGTTAGGTTGGAAGCAGAGGCTGTCTCGCCTCATCGACAAGGCTTACGCCTCGGCTCGACGTCATTCCCGCGAAAGCGGGAATCCATTCTGGCTCTTGCCTGACGTGCAGAAATCCGTTGCTCTTCGAGCCAATGGAAGGTCGTCCACGACCGCAAAAACGCCAATGGAATCCCGCTTTCGCGGGAATGACGGCAACATCCGCCGGCCCTCGGTCACCGCGGCGGCATGAACCCGCCGCCGCCCATGCCTTTCATCGCCGAGCCCATCTGGCGCATCAGGCCCTTCAAGCCGCCACTGCCGAGCTTGGACATCATCTTTTCCATCTGCTGGTACTGCTTGAGCAGGCGGTTGACGTCGGCCGGCTGCATGCCGGAGCCGCGCGCTACGCGCGCGCGGCGCGAGCCGTTGAGCAGATCAGGATGGCGGCGCTCCTTCTTGGTCATCGAACCGATGATCGCGATCATGCGATGCACTTCCTTGTCGTTGACCTTCGACTTGACCTGATCGGGCAGGTTCGACACGCCCGGCAGCTTTTCCATCAGCGACGCCATGCCGCCCATGTTGACCATCTGTTCGAGCTGGTCCTTCATGTCGTTGAGGTCGAAGCGCTTGCCCTTGATGACCTTCTCGGCGAGCTTGCGCTGCTTTTCCTGGTCGACGCTCTGCTCGACCTGCTCGACCAGCGACAGCACGTCGCCCATGCCGAGGATGCGCTGCGCGACGCGGTCCGGGTGGAACGGCTCGAGCGCGTCGACCTTCTCGCCGGCGCCGATGAACTTGATCGGACGCCCGGTCACGTAGCGCACGGACAGCGCCGCACCGCCGCGCGCGTCGCCGTCGGTCTTGGTCAGGACGACGCCGGTCAGCGGCAGCGCCTCGGAGAACGCCTTCGCCGTGTTGGCGGCGTCCTGGCCGGTCATCGAGTCGACCACGAACAAGGTCTCGATCGGATTCAGCTCCGCATGCAGCGCCTTGATCTCGGCCATCATCTCGGCATCGACATGCAGGCGGCCGGCGGTATCGACGATCAGCACGTCGGCGAAATTCTTTCTCGCCGCATCGAGCGCGGACCGGACGATGGCGACCGGATCCTGCTCGCCGCTGGACGGATGGAACAGCACGTCGACCTGCCCCGCCAGCGTGCGCAGCTGCTCGATCGCGGCCGGACGATAGACATCGGCACTGACGACCATGACTTTCTTCTTCTTGCGATCCTTCAGGAAGCGCGCGAGCTTGGCCACCGTGGTCGTCTTGCCGGCGCCCTGCAGGCCGGCCATCAGCACCACCGCCGGCGGCGCCGCAGCGAGATTCAAATCGGTGTTCGCGGTGCCCATGACCGCCGTGAGCTCGTCGCGGACGACCTTCACCAGGGCCTGGCCGGGCGTCAGGCTCTTCAGCACTTCCTGGCCGACCGCACGCACCTGCACGCGCTGGATCAGCGCCTGCACGACCGGCAGGGCGACGTCCGCTTCGAGCAGCGCGATGCGCACCTCGCGCAGGGACTCGCGGATGTTCGCCTCGGTCAGCCGCCCTTTCCCGCGCAGGCGCTGGACGGTGGCGGAAAGGCGGGTGCTGAGCGACTCGAACATGGGAGGACCGGTACGGCGGGAAAGAGCACGATTATAGCGGAGCCACCGGAACGTGGCCCCGGTACGTTCACGCGCCGCGAACGCTATGCGACACTGCGCGCATGCTGATTCCGACTGTCGCCCTGCTCGCGATCGTGCTCTACCTCGTCGCGGCCGGACTGCTCGCGCGTCCGCTGCTCGGCGGCGGGGAGCCACTCAACCGCAGCGGCGACGGCGTCGCGGGCCTCGCCGTCGCCGCGCACGCCGGCGTGCTGTTCGGCATGCACCCGGGCACGCTGGACCTGCATTTCTTCGCTGCGCTGTCCCTCGTCGCCGCGGTCGTCGCCGCGCTGACCCTGATCGTCAACCTCACGCGTCCGGTCGCCGCGCTCGGCGTGATCGTGTTCCCGCTCGCCGCCCTGCTGCTCGGTGTCGACGTCTTCATGACGCCGCGCACGCTGCCGCTGGCGATGGGCTGGCAGATCAAGCTGCACGTCACCGTCGCCCTGCTCGCCTTCAGCGTGCTGTCGATCGCCGCGGTGCTGGCGATTCTGCTGGCGATCCAGGAACGCGCCCTGCGTCACCGCGAATTCGGCTCGTGGCTGCGCGCGCTGCCGCCGCTGACGCTGACCGAAGCCCTGCTGTTCCGCCTGATCGGCGCCGGCTTCGTCTTGCTGACGCTGACGCTGCTGAGCGGCATCCTGTTCGTCGACGACCTGTTCGGCCAGCACCTCATTCACAAGACCGTGCTGTCGATCGTCGCCTGGCTGGTGTTCGGCGTCCTGCTGTTCGGCCGCAAGCAGTACGGCTGGCGCGGCCGCCGCGCGGTGAACCTCACGCTGATCGGCATGGCGGTCCTGCTGCTGGCGTTCTTCGGGTCGAAGTTCGTGCTGGAAGTGATCCTGCATCGGACCGCATGAAGCGGCTGCGCCGCCTCGCAGAGCTCGCGATCATCGTCATCCTGATCGCATTCGCTCCGATTCCGGTGACTCGAATGTGCGCGATCGATGTCTACGGTCGCGCCAGCAGCCGCCTATGCTCGTTCGCCGAAACGTACGATTGGTTGGCATCCGGCGCGACGTGGGGCTTCTGGGCATTCGTCATCAGTGCCATTCTGCTGCTGCTCGTCGTACATATCTGGCATTCCCGCGCGCAGGAGTGATGCGGCTCGCCGTCGTTCGTCCGACGACGCTCGCGGGCTGACCGAGACTTCTTGCGTCTTCGACATGGCCGCGATCGCCATGGCCCTATGAAGCGTCATTCCCGCGAAAGCGGGAATGACGTCAGTCAGGCTCGAAAGTATCGACGAACAGATCTGCGCGCGGATTTGTGGGGTAGCGCACGGGTTACCGCAAGGACTCAGTCCCCGCGACTGGCCTCGATCGCCTCGCCGAGCCGGTCGACGGCGACAATATCCATTTCTCCCATCCTTGCCTTCTTCGGCGCATTCGCCCTCGGCACGATCGCCCGCTTGAAGCCATGCGTCGCCGCTTCCTTGAGGCGCTCTTCGCCGTTGGGCACCGGCCGGATCTCTCCGGACAAACCGACCTCGCCGAACGCGACGGTCTGCTCCGGCAGCGGACGGTCGCGGAAGCTCGACAGCACGGCCAGCAACACCGGCAAATCGGCCGCGGTTTCCTGCACGCGGATGCCGCCGACGATGTTGACGAACACGTCCTGGTCGTAGACCGCCGCACCGCCGTGGCGATGCAATACCGCCAGCAGCATCGCCAGGCGGTTCTGCTCCAGTCCGAGCGCGACGCGGCGCGGATTGCCGAGCGAACTCTGGTCGACCAGCGCCTGCACCTCGACCAGCAGCGGCCGCGTGCCTTCGCGCGTGACCATCACCGCGCTGCCGGCGGTCGGCTGCGTGTGCGCGGAGAGAAAGATCGCTGACGGGTTCGGCACTTCGCGCAGGCCTTTGTCGCCCATCGCGAACACGCCGAGCTCGTTGACCGCGCCGAAGCGGTTCTTGAACGCGCGCAAGATGCGAAAGCGCGAGCCCACCTCGCCCTCGAAATACAGCACCGCATCGACCATGTGTTCGAGCACGCGCGGGCCGGCGATGCCGCCTTCCTTGGTCACGTGGCCGACCAGGAACACGCTGGTACCGCTCTCCTTCGCATAGCGCACGAGGCGCGCCGCCGATTCGCGCACCTGCGAGACCGAGACCGGCGCCGCGGTCAAGAGTTCCGTCCAGATCGTCTGGATCGAATCGATGATCAACACGTCCGGCTTGCTCGCCGCGGCTTCACCGAGAATGCGTTCGATCGACGTTTCGGCCAGCGCCTCCAGGCCGTCCAGCGCGATGCCGAGACGATGCCCGCGCGATGCGACCTGCGCGAGGCTTTCCTCGCCGGTCACGTAGAGGCCGCGCACGCGGCGCCCGATCGCACCGAGCATCTGCAGCAGCAAGGTCGACTTGCCGATGCCCGGATCGCCGCCGATCAGCACGACCGAGCCGGCGACGAGGCCGCCGCCGAGCACGCGATCAAGCTCGCCGATGCCGGTGGCGCTGCGCTGCTCGGCTTCGGCGGCGACGGTCGCCAGCTGCGTAACCTTCGCCGCGCCCGCCGCGCCCGCATAGCCCGAACGCGCCGCAGACGCCGCCTTCGCGGCCGGCTGCACGACGATCTCGGCGAGCGTGTTCCAGGCGCCGCACTCGACGCACTGGCCCTGCCATTTGGAATGTTCGCCGCCGCATTCGGTGCAGACGTAGGCGGTCTTGGCCTTGGCCATCACGGATTCAGTTGTCGTCTTCGACGAAGCGCACGCGCCGCGTCACGCCGCAGGTGAGCTCGTAGCCGATCGTGTCGGCGTGCGCGGCGATGTCTTCCACCGCGAGGCCGCGGCCCCAGAGCACGACGCCGTCGCCGATCTTCGCGTCGGGCAAACCGCGCAGGTCGAGCGTGATGAGATCCATCGAGACGCGGCCGATCAGGTTCGCGCGCAGGCCGTTGATGAGCACCGGCGTGCCGGGTTCGGCGTGGCGCGGGTAGCCGTCGCCGTAGCCGATCGCGGCGACGCCGACGTTCATGTCTTCGGACGCTTCCCAGGTCGCGGCGTAGCCGATGCGCTCGCCGCGGCGCACGCGATTGATCGCGATGAGCCGGGTCGACAAGGTCATCGCGGGGCGGAAGCCGAAGTCGGCGCCGATCTTGCCGGTCACGACCGCGATGCCGTAGAGGGCGCCGCCGGCACGCACCCACTGCCCTTGCGCTTCCGGCCAGCCGAGGATGCCGGCCGAGTTCGACAACGAGCGCTCGCCGTCGAGTCCCGACACGGCGCGTTCGAAACGCTCGATCTGGTGCGTCGTGAGCGCGTCGTCGAACACGTC
>Ga0105249_10000772_pt1 | contig 28654 bp, 21 predicted proteins | sample KBSS44metaG_FD_81522 | JGI IMG/M metagenome (GOLD analysis project Ga0105249, IMG submission 81522) | Switchgrass rhizosphere microbial communities from Kellogg Biological Station, Michigan, USA - KBS S4-4 metaG | ecosystem: Host-associated > Plants > Roots > Rhizosphere > Soil | place...
CGATCCGAATGGCGCACCCGTTCTCGGCTGCCCCGATGGGCTTTGTCGTCAGAGCCGACGACCAGTTCTGGTGGGGTGGCTGTGCCTGGGATTCGTTCGGGATCGCCGCGGCGCTCGATCGACAGGTAGAGATCACCACCTGCTGCGCCGGCTGTGGCCGCAAGCTTGTGTATGTCGCCGGACCGGCGACACCACCGCCGCTGGACGCCGTAGTGCTCATTCCGCGGCCGGCGCGAGAATGGTGGGACGATGTCGTCGCCACTTGTAGTTCGATTCGTGCGTACTGCCGTCGCACCGAGATGCCCACCCACGCGGAGTCGGTGCCACTGCTGACCCTGTGGCAACTCGCACAACCCTGGTACCGAGACCGGCTCGACCCGGACTGGACGCCGCAGGCGACCGGTGCCCGACAACATCTCCTCGACGATGTCGGGCTAACAAGCCCGTTCTGGCGGCTCCCGGAGTGACGATCGAGTCGCTCCCGAGAGCGCCGTCAGACGCTCAACCGGTGTTCTCGGCGGAGCAGATCGCCCGCGCGCTCGGCAACCATGACGGTCGGGGCGTGAGTATGTCCGCGGATGATCTGCGGCATGACCGAGGCGTCGACCACGCGCAGCGCCTGCACCCCACGCACCCGCAGATGCGGATCGACCACCGAGTCGGGATCGCTGCCCATGCGGCAGGTGCCGACCGGGTGGTACAGCGTCTGCGCGTAGTAGCGGATGGCGCTGTCGACGAGATCGGGTCCGTCATCACCGGCCGGTTGAACGATATCCCCGAGTAGCCCGGCCAACGCCGGTTGCTCGGCGATCCGCATACACATCCGCAGCCCTTCGGCCAGTGCGGCGTAGTCAGCGCCGTCGGGATCGCGCAGATAGCCCGGATCGATGGTCGGCGGGTCAGCATGGTCGGCCGAGCGGAGGGTGACCCGGCCGGTGCTGCGCGGCCGCAGCAGGATTGCCCCGAGCGCGACCGCGTGCGGCCGTGGTGGTACCAGGCCTTCTCCCACCATGCCGACGGGGGCGAACAGCAACTCGATGTCCGGCGCGGCCAGAGACGGCCGGCTGCGGATGAATCCGTATGCCTCCATCAGATTGGAGGTGAGCATCCCGCGACGGAACACGACGTAGGCGGCGAGCTGGCGGATCGACCGTGCCTCCTCGAGGGTGCCCCCGCCCGGTGCGTCCACGACTAGTGCAGCCACCAGGTGATCGCGCAGATTCTGACCAACCTCCGATGCGTTGTGCACTACCGGCAGACCGTGGTCGCGTAGCTGATTGATCGGTCCGATGCCGGAGAGCATGAGCAACTGCGGGGAGTTGATCGCGCCGCCGGCCAGAATGACCTCGCGTTCGGCCCGGATCACGGTTCGGTGTCCATCGGCCAGGTATTCCACGCCGATCGCTCGGGCCTGCTCGATAACGACTCTGGTCACTGTCGTGTCGCACCGCACGGCCAGGTTGTCCCGGCGGCGGGCGGGGCGCAGGTAGCCGTCGGCCGCGCTCCACCGCCGACCACGTCGCTGAGTGACCATGGTCGGCATGACGCCATCCTGATCGTCAGCGTTAGGTACAACATTGCGCGATAGGCCGGCCTGCGCCGCCGCGGCAAGGTAGGCCGCAGTGAGGGACCGCGGGCTGCGTTGCCCGCTTACGGTGATGGGTCCGCCGCGACCAGTATGTGCGGATCGTCGACCCCGAGTGTCCTCAGCTCGGCGGAAGTACGGGAGCACAGCATCGTAGGCCCAATCCGGGCCGGCCAGCGCTCCCCACTCGTCATAGTCAGCTCGCATGCCCCGCGCCCAAACCATCGCGTTGATCGACGATGAGCCACCCAGCGTCTTGCCCCGAGGCCAGAACACCCGGCGATCGTCGAGCTGATTCTGCGGCTCGGTGAAATACGCCCAATCGGCGTCGCTGCGAAACAGTGTGGTCAACGCCGCCGGAATATGAATCTCACGGGCTCGGTCCGGCGGCCCGGCCTCGCACAGCAGCACCTGGACCTTCGGGTTTTCGCTGAGCCGGTTGGCCAACACGCAGCCGGCAGACCCGGCACCGACCACCACGAAGTCATACCGATCTTCCACACCATTCCCCGCTTCAACCGCGAGCGCTCCTACCTGACCAACGACAACAGCATTCCGCTCTGCCGACCTGACTGGTTGTCAGGTCGCGAGGTGTTGCAGAGCCGAGACGGAGGGCGCGAAGAAGTATCCGCCGCCGGTGGTAGTCACCCATTCTTCAAGACCTATCTCCACGTTGTACGTCTGATTCGGCAGAACAGTCTCGATTGAGCCTCGCTTGTCAGTCCCGCCGGGTTGGCCAAGAATTGGATCCACACCGGTTGCCGGCCTCTTGAAGTCGGGATCGTTCAGCCATTGCCTGGAGACGAATTCAAATTGATCTGTTATTGACGTCACGTAGGCCAGGAAGAGCAGGCCGCGGTCGACAGCATCGTCCACCGGTTTCTCGAGTGTGGACTTAGCCGATGGCCCGTACGGGATGCCTCGGCGCAGCAACCGGTGCGTTTGCGTATCGCTTTCGTTCAGCGTTCTCTCTGGACGAAGGTCGCGGTACGGATCCTGTTCTCCGTGGGCGACGGTTTCGTCACGCGGGTAGGTCTTGCGGATGTGAGCACTGAACGGACACAACCGGCCACCGGGGTCCCGCGGTAGCTTTCGGCCTTCATCGTCGTCAGCGGGTCCGAACTCGAAGTCGTTGTTGGCCTGCTTATCGCCGCCGAGCGCAGGATCGTCGGTGATGGGCGTGAGCACCAGCGGTGCGCCGCTCGGCCACCGTCCGACCAGGCGCGCTCCGAGAGCTTCTGGCCGGACGCCGTGTCGCCTGCCCTCCTCGTACAAGAACCGATGAAACGCACCGACGTTCTGGCGCAATCTCCGGAAGACCAGGTAGCTGCCGTCCTTGGCCCAGTCCGGTGCGACCCGCTCCCCGTCCGGCGACAGCGAGTTCGGTCCTTCCGCTTCAACGGGTCCGCGCCGGTCCTGGCCGGGGTAACCGAAGATGAACTCGCCCGGCCAGATCAGGTCCTGGCCGGGTCGGCCCTGGTTGGGGTCATCTGAGTAACGTGGAGTGAGCACATCTCCCGGCGCGTCCGACAATCGGCCGCGCAACCCCGGCTGCGACACTCCGTCCGCCCAGCCAAAATGCTCACGGCCTCGCATTACGCTCTTTCGCGTGGCACCTTTTTGTTTGTAGACCACGCGCACGCCTCTAGTGGTTTCGTGGTTAGCGGCTCGAATGTCCGCCCTCACACGTCGAACGGTCGCGCGGAGGTCATCAGGATCATCAGCGGCGATGATGACCACGATGTCGATCGCGGAGCCCTGCCCACCGATGACCCAACTAGCTCTTGATCGTTCCATGGGTTCCCGGAAAGCCGGGTCGGTGAACCGATCCGCCTCGTCCCCGACAAGTTTCCTCAGGCCGCGGTGCGAGAACGCGATATTGATCCAGGCTCCCTTGACCGCACTTTCGAAACTATGGCGACCCTTAGCCCGTTTGAACCGGCGGTTGAAGTCCAGCACCTCGCGTGCTGTGGCTATGGACGGGTAGATTTGCCTGATCCACTGTTTTGCGGCAGCAGCATCATCGATCCGTAGAAACAGCAACCGGACATGGTTCGTGTTGAATCCCGGGATCACGTTGCCCTGAATTTTGTCAATTGCTAGTAAAGGGTCTTCCGCTGTGATCGTCGCAGGACTGATCCCAGCGAGATCTTCCGCTCTTCAAGGGGCGGACTTAATCTGGAGTCGCGTGGTCCAGGTGTAGGTGTCGAACCCGGTCGGATCTCCATCGTTCGCCACCACGTGTCCTAGGCCAGTGGCTGGGCATCCCGCCTCGAACCTTCCTCCCCGCGTGTACATCTGGGCGGACCATCTCCCTGGCTGATTGGGGTCTTGCTTGCCCTCTCCCAGCGCGCGCGCGACGATTCTTGTGGCTGATCCACCTGCGGTAGTGTCCGCCTCAGTCTGCCAGATCGAGACGAGAACGCGAAGCTCTTCCGACTGCTCTTCCTCCTGAAGCTGGCCCTTGGCCATGAACGTATCCGCTATACGCGTGGCTCCTTCACTCACGAAGCTTTCTAGTGTGATCTCCGAATCGAATTGTGGGAGGCTCACGATTGATCTCCATTCTAATGCGAGTCAAAGCCCTGCTCGGTCAGCCACGACAGGGCACGGTCGGCTGAGACGACGTCTCCCTTCTCGAGGTAGAGTTCGAGCGCTTCGCGAATTGCGGCCGCGGCATCAACCATGCGCCCGGCACTGTCGAGCACCTGGCCCAGGTCGAAGAGAGAATCGGCCTGGGTTGTGACAAGGTCGGTCCGTTTGGCAAGCTCTACCGCCTCGCGAGCGAGTGCCTCTCCGGAGTCGAACTGATTTCGCTGGGCTAGGAGGCGTGCCTTCACCCCTCGCCACGTGGTCTGCGCCTGGAGGTCGTCGGCTGCGGCACTTCGCTCGCTGACCCGGCAAAATTCTTCAGCGTCCAGCTCGTGACCTTGCGCGAATGCCGCCTGCGCCAGAGCAGCTGCAGTCGTGGCAAGCAACGACTTCTCACCCATCGCGTCCAGCTCGCGATAGCCTGCGAGCAGCCTCGCCTCTGCGGCGGCGGGCTCGCCAGCTAGCATGTCAATCCAGGCCTCGTGGAGTTCAACTGTCGACTCCAAGCGACCGAGGTCGTCAAGAATCGCATCGGCGTCACGAATGAACTCACGGGCTTGAGCGAAGTCGCCGTTCATAGCGTGTAGCAATGCCAGAGGACGCAGTGTGGCGGCGACAGCCACTGGACTGCTCGCAACCTGATCGCGAATTTCCATGCACTGCTTGATCGCTACCTTGACTGCGATCGGCCCGAAAGCTGCGGCCGAGGCGCGCCAGCAGAGAATCTCGAACAGTTCCCGGGTGTTTTCGGCGCGCTGCGCATGTTCGGATGCCCGCATCCAGTACTGGTCGGCGTTGAGAGCGAGTCCCAAAATCCACTTGATGGTCGCGTGCAAACACCACGCCCGGCACTGGCCGAGCTCGTCACCAGATGCGCCGAGCACCTCGATAGCGGTATCCGCGACTCGCGTTGCCTCGGCAACCGACCAGGCCGAGCCCTCCTGGATCAGGACGCGCTGGCGCTCGACGCTCGCAAGGGCCGCGAGTTCGGGCACATTTCCCGATTGCGCGTACTGGATCGCGTCGTCCAGAACGTGTTCCGCATCGCGCAGCTGCCCAGTCTCGAACAGAGCCTCACCCAGCCGGGGAAGCAATGCGAATCGCCGCACATCGTCGTATGCGAACAGCGACACGGCTCGCTCCAGAAGGGTGGCGCCGCTGGTGAGATCCTCACGACGGAATGCCGTCCGCGCCGCTGCGTCGAGCCATTCGGCCGCCTCGGTCGCCAAGGCCTGCTCCCGCTCGCGGACGGGCGCCAGTTCGGCGCTTAAAAGGTAGGCCCGCTCCAAGTGATAGCCCACGACTTCGGCTTGCGGGTCCGCCGTCGCCTTCAGCTGATTCGCCATCTTCTGGTGCAGATCCGCTCGCAACTGTTTGGGCATGGCCTCGTACGCTGCTTCCCGGATAAGGGCATGCGCGAACCGAAAGCTGTCCCTGCCGTCGACGTCCGGATGCCCCGGGCGGATGAGCTGCTTGTGCACGAGCGTGGCGAGATGTCCACCGATGTCTGGCCGATCGGCCCCGTCCATCAGTTCCACCACCTCGTCGCGGCGGAAGCTCTGACCCGCGACGGCCGCGAGGCCCAGCAGGCTGCGCTCCCCCTGCTTGAGCCGATCAATGCGCGCAGCCAGAACCGCGTGAACATTCGGCGGCAAGGACGCGTCCGCACCCGTCGCCGACACCGCCACAATCTGCTCGAGGAAGAACGGGTTACCCTCCGCCACTCGCACGGCGCGCCTTCGCTCCTCCTGATTCAGTTCCGCGCGGGGGTCGAGAGCGGCGACGAGCTCATAAGATTCCACATCGTCCAAGCGTTCAAGCGCGAGAATGCTTCGATTCGGCTGCGGAACGGCCCACGACGGAACGGCTTCTAGTAGGTCTGGGCGAGCCAGGCAGAGCAGCAGGATCGGTGATCCGCTCGAAAATGTCGCAACGTGGTCAAGCATGTCCAGCAGCGCCGGATCGGCCCAATGTATGTCGTCGATGACAACGACCATCGGTCGCTCCCTGGCCACCCATTCGAGCAGCCTGCGCACCGCCCAGAACGTCTCATCTGCTTGGACCGACTCTTGAGATCTGCCGATCGCGGTAAGCACTCGCGGCGCGATCGACTCGGCGTTCGGGTCACCGCTGAGCAGATCGACGAGCCCATTCTGCAGATCGCCACCACTGAGCTGGGCAACGATCTCAGCAATCGGATGATAGCCGATGCCCTCACCGTAGGACAGGCAGTGCCCTATGACCGCGATGATGTGATCAGGCTCGAGAGTCGAAAGGAACTCTCGGGTGAGGCGTGACTTACCAATGCCTGCCTCACCGACAATCGTTATGAGGCGGCAGGTCGACTCGCTTGCAGCTCGCGCCAGAACTGCTCGCAGTTCTCTGAGCTCGCGCTGATGTCCGACATACGTGGCTGAACCGGGGAGAACGGGCTCGTCACGCTGAAGGCCCTTCAGCCGCCATCGCGAGACTGGCTCCGAACGCATCGGAAGCGATACGGATTCCATGGAATCGACCGAAATGATTGGCGCGGCGAGATGGCAGGCGTGCTCACCGAGCAATATCTCGTTGTCGGCGCCGCTCTGCGCCAGTGCAGTGGACAATTCAACGGCCGCGCCGGTTGCCAGCCTCTCCCGCGGAATACCCGCACCAGCAAATACCGAGCCGGACTCTATTCCGATCGTGAGCGCTATTCTGACGCGCGGATCATGTTCCGGCGCATGGTTTGCCTCGGCGACGACGTCGCGTATTTCGACCGCAGCCCGCACTGCGCGGAGAGCGTCGTCCTCGTGCAACTCCAGCAATCCGAATATTCCGACGACCGTATTGCCGACATAGCCCTGGACGGACCCACCGTGGCGCCGAATGACGTCCTCACATATCACGGAATGTCGCTCGACTATCCTGTACATCGACTCCGGATCGACTCCCGGTCCCCTTATATGCATGGAGATCGCAAGGACAGTCACCAGCCGACGCGCTGGCTCGACTCGCTGTTGATCAATTTGCGCGCGGTTCGCGGCCGCCCGTAGGGGAAGCGGGGACTCGAGCGCTGGATCCTGCGCGAGTATCTGCTCATGAAGCAGTTGCAACTCACGGCTCGGTTCCATCCCGAGCTCACTGACGAGAATCAGCCGAGCGTCCCGATACGCGGCGAGCGCCTCGGCCTGCCGCCCAGTGCGGTACAGAGCGACCATCAGATGCGCGCGCAGCCGCTCGCGATAAGGATTCTGCGCAACCAACTTTGGTAGCTGCTGGACGAGATCTGCATGGTGGCCTAGTACAAGTTCTGCCTCGATGCGCTGCTCGATTGCGGTTAGCTCCGCCTCGACCAGGCGCTGCGTCTCACTACGAGCTACTGACATGAACTCCAGCCCCACAAGTGGCGGCCCCCGCCACAGGCGCAGCGCCCGATCGAACAGCTCGACTGCGCGCGCTGGATCGTTGGGCAGAGACGCCCGTCCCTCAGCCGCAAGGCTTTCGAAACGGGCAGCGTCCAAGCGGTCGGACTCGACGCGAGCCAGGTAGCCGCCGGGCCTCGTGATGATCGTATGTGCGCCCAATATCTTGCGTAGGCCCGATACGTAGCCCTGCACAACCTTTGTTGCCGTCGCGGGAGGCGAAAGGCCCCACAGCTCATCGACTAGGCGCGAAACTGAGACGACTTCGTTCGGATGCAGGAGTAATACGGCAAGGACAACCTGTTGCTTGGCTGCACCAAGATTGAGCGCGTGTCCGTCCTCAACGACCTCAAGAGGACCCAAAATGCGAAGGTCCATGATCCCCCCGCGCATGGCCGAAGATACCCCCGGCGAGTTGCGCCGGTCAAGCGATCTTGATGCGGTCGAATTCGGCTCAGCGCTTTAGCGCATTGACCGTTCTGTCCGATGACTAGGCCCGGTCCCGAATAGCTCAGCCCGCATCGTTCGCTCGGCTATACCGCGACTGCACCGGAACTGCACTCGGAATAAACCGCGCATTCGCACGCTGCCCTCATCTCGTTGCAGGACGGGTCCTGACACCCGTCTCACAACGGCCAGTCGGTGAGAAAGGGGGCAGTCATGCGCAGATCATTCGCGGCGGTCGCAACTGCCATCGCAGTTGCAGTGTCGGCCGGCGCAGCGCTGACCGGGCGATCGAGCGGGGCCGCTCAGCATGGCCTAGACGTTGGCGGGCAGACATCAGGTGGGCGCGATCAACACCGGAAATTCGTGGACCGGCACGGATTGGTGCTCAGTAGAGAGTTGCTCTACCTCATCTACTGGGGGAGTGCATGGACATATCTGAGCACAACCCCGAAAGCCGATCAGGTCACCAGCGCGGTTCGCACGATGCTCGCCAGCGGCTACTTGACCGGCCTCACGCAATACCGCGGTGTCGGCCGCGGCGAGGTCCGTGCGTCAACGGTGCTGGCCTCATCCGAGCCGCCCGACGGCTTTACCGACGACGACGTCGCCCGATTCGTGCGCGACCAGATCGCAGCCGGCACGATCGCCGGTCCGGACGCCGGCAACCAAACGGTGTACGGCGTCGTGATGCCGCCGGGTATCAAGCCTGACCATGCCGAGGGCGAGCACAATACGTTCCGCGGTCACGGCCAAACAATCCACTACGCGTGGTTCGCGAACGCTGGCAGTCTGCACGCGCTCACCGGGATCATGTCGCACGAGATCGTTGAGGCCGCCACAGACCCCGAAGGAGACGGATTCATCGGTGTCGACGGGACCTGCAGTCAAGAGGGCTGGTGCGAGATCGCGGACGTGTGCAGCTCCGCCGGTGTCGTCGATGGTGTAGCGGTCCGGTCGTACTGGTCCGACGAGGCTGGCAAATGCATCATTCCTGCCGCATCCGTACACCCCAAATCTGTCCGTCCGCTCACGATGGCCAGGTGAGACCGGCGGAACGCTTGTAAAGTCCGTCGATCGCGGATGCTGGAGGTAAGGGCGGTCCAGCGGACCGACCGGGCGTGTTAGGTTCGGCCGGTTTCTGAAGCTGGGCGTGATTGGTCGGGATGCTGCCGATGACTGTGGACCCGAACATCGAGGCGGGTGCGGCCGAGCTGCGCCAGGCGGTGGCGGGACGCACCTGGTTTCACACCATCGACCTGGGGAATGGCGTGCACACTCCGGGCCATAAGGACACTGCCGCGGAGTGGGAGCACCTCCACCTGCCCGACCTGGCTGGCCGCAGCGTCTTGGACGTCGGGGCCTACGACGGGTTCTTCTCCTTTGAGGCCGAGCGGCGCGGCGCCGCCCGAGTGGTAGCCAGCGATCACTGGGTGTGGAACTGGCCGGGTAGCGACGCCCGCGGCAACTTCGAATTGGCCTGGCGCACCCTGGGCAGCCGGGTGCAGATGCGAGATATCCCGGTCGAGGAAATCAGCCCGGACACGCTCGGCGCGACGTTCGACGTCGTGCTCTTCCTCGGCGTGCTCTACCACGCCCCGGACCCAGTGGGTTACCTGCGGCGGGTGCGCTCGGTGACAACCGGCATCGCCGTCGTGGAGACCGCGGTGGATCTGCTCGAGGTACCGATCCCCGCGGCTGCTTACTATGCCGGCGCCTCGCTGAACGGCGATGCCAGCAACCACTTCGGGCCCAACCCGCTGGCCGTGGAGGCGATGCTGCGCGATGCCGGATTCTCTCGAATCACCGCGTTCCCGCCGTGGACCGTCAGCAAGGAGTGGGGCATCCAGAGCACCGACGAACGTGGTTCATGGCGGCAGCGAGTGACCCGGCGGCTACGTCGCCCGCGCAGCGGCCGGATGGTCTTTCATGCCCACGCTTAGCTCGCTCACGTTTCGGTGCTGATGATGGTTTTGAGGCTGGCGAGCTCCTTGTCCGTGATCCCGGGCGGCTGCATCACCGTGTACCACGCGTCGACATACTCGGACGTGTATTTGTGCCCATGACCGCCCGGAACTGCAGTGGCGAACGGCAGATCAGCCGTGATCTGCCAGAAGGTCACGAACGGGATCCAAACCACTGAGCCCAGCACATCTTTGCCGGGAGGCTCGCTGGTCCAGTCCGGCTTCTGAAGAATGAGACTCGGACCCCACCACACGATCGGGTCGGACGGATGCATCAAGTAGAGAACCCGGCTGCCGTCCCAGGGTAGACCGGCCGGCGGATAGCCGGCGCTCGGATCGTTCGTGAACCGCACGGTCCTCCCGTCCTTGTAAACGGGTTGGATCTCCGGGCTACCGGAGTCGCGGTGGTCGCTGAATTCCCGGAATAGCGTGTTGAAGTTGGGCGGACCCGAGAACAGCGTTCCATCAGTACGATTGCGCAGGTCGTATTCGCCACTGAATGCCGTCTCCCCGCCGAACGATCCCAGGCTTTCCCCGCCCACGAACAGCCTCGGACGGGCTGTCTGAGGCAGCTTGGACCAGTGGTCGTAGACGGCGTCGAACAGGTCACGGCCCGCCTCACGGGCCTTGCGCTGGTCGACCAAGTACGAGATCCACGATGGCAGATAGGAATACTGGATCGCCACGATCGCCGAGTCGCCGCCGCTCAGGTATTCGAACGTATCCACCGATGCCGGATCGACCCAGCCACTGCCAGTCGTCGTCACCACAAGCAGGTTCTTTCGCTGGAAGCCGCCCGCGTGATCAAGGTCGTCCACTGCGAGGGCGGCTCGCGACTCCGTGTCGCTCGATGACTCCAGTCCGGCATAGGCCCGGATCGGCTCCTTCGCCGGCTTGTTGCTGAGTTTCTCGATTTCGGCGCCTGACGGTCCGGTACCGGTGAACTTGCGACCTTCCCGGCCGAGCGAATCCCACGGAACGAGTGAGCCCGGTCCGCCCGAGCGCAGATCGGTGGTGGGCTGTTCGACCCCCTCCGGTGTTATCCCGTTGCGGACCGAGAACGTCTGGTTGGCGAGGTTGACCAGTCCGTTCAGCAGCAGACCGCTGACGATCAGGTAGGCCACGCCGGCCACGGCAATCCAGCCCACAGCGTTGGCGGCCCGCGGGCCGATCCAACGATGGAGCTGCGCCACCACCCAGCGATACACGCCCCGAACGGCCCGGCCGATCACCAGAATGAGGCAGCAGACCAGCGCGGCGATCACCGGTGACGCCACGACGAGGGCCACGTTGTAGTCCGTGACACCCATCACCTGGCGGAGCTGATGCTGCCAGTACTGACCGAGCCCGAAACAAACAGCGAGCAACACCGCTGCGGCGATGAAAAAGATGAGCCACGACCGGCGTCGTGGTCGCCGCGCATCTCGATCGGCGAACGCTCGCCAGATCCACGCAGCGAGTACGCCGAGTCCGTAACCGATGGCCGCCGTGATGCCCCAGATGGCGCCCTGCGTGATGCCGGTGCGCGGTAGCAATGACGGCGTGAACGACAGGCACGAGAGAATGACCGCTCCCCAGCAGCCGGGGAGGGTGACATAGAGCAGCTTGCGGTGTTTTTCAGCTTCCGGGGACGCTGCGGGCGCTTCCGCCTCCGGGGCGACCACACCGTCGTCGAGGGCCGACGCCGCCGTCCCGGCATCGACGGCCGGGGCCGCAGTGGCAACCGCAGCTCCGTCAACGGGCGGAGCTTCCGGGGCAACGACGCCCGCTCCGTCGGCCGCGGCCGCCGCGGCGACCGACCCGGCATCGGCGCCTTCAGCAGGCTGACCGGCTTCGGGCTGATCGACAGCACGCTCGCCAACCACCACGGGCTGGCTGGTGTGTGGCTCCTCGGCCGGGGTCTGCGGTGTCTTCGCTGACCCCTCGTCGAGTGGTTCGTCCATTCTCATCACCGGGGCACATGGTGGCACGCCGCTGCGGAGTTTGACAGGGAGGTCATCGGTTCGTTACCGGCCATTCGCGGTCAGCGAACCGGACGCCCGTCTTCGAGATACTGAAGCTCGCCGGGTTTCTTGACGGCTGCAGCAACGCGGCGCCGCACCGGCCCGCTCAGCCGCCGCAATGCTTTGTCAACCTTGGCTAACTGGTAGGTGGAGATCTCCTCGTTCTGCAGAACGATGCCGGAGAGCTCGGAATCGCGGAAAGCGCCACAGCTGAACAGAAACCGCATTCCGCCGGGCCGGCCCGGACGCGGACGCAGAAAATCCACGCACACCAAGCGACCGTGCCGCACCTCGAGGCCGCACTCCTCGCGTGTCTCTCGCCGGCACGCGTCCCATGGCGTCTCGCCGTTCGCCTCGATGATGCCGCCCGGTATCGTCCATCCGCCCTTGTAGGTTGGCTTGAGGATCAGCAGCCTTCCTTTGCGGTCAAAGACCAATGCTCCGGCCGAGGCCGGAATCCTCGGTATGCCGATTGATCCTGTCGATACCTCAGTCGCCTGGAGATCATCATCCGCGGCCACGCAAGCACGCTAGCAGCCAATTCCGCGTCGAGCGGCTGATGGTTTCCGCGCGAGGAACGGCGGCACGGGGCATGGTTGGGTTGGGCTGGTCGGCGCTCCCTGATCTTCGTCTCGGGAATTCCGACGCTCTTTGCGGCGTACGAGCGATCCGGGTGGTCGCTCATCGTGACCTCACCGCAGATTGCCTCGGAGGCCTCTGTGGGCGCCTAGCTGATCCTCAAAGTCTTCAATGCCTCGCGTCACATCGAAGTGATCAACTCAACCACGTCGGCTCGCTCACCTCCCGATGTCAGCCCGAAGAGGTATGCAGATAGCAGCCGGCCTTGTATCGAAGGAGGGACCAATGCGCTGGTCGGAGATCGAACGCAGTCAACCGCGGCTGGCTGAACTTGGGCGCCGTCGGCTGCTCGGCCCGGGCGTCGTGCTGGTCGGGACGATCCGCCGGGACGGCACCCGCAGAATCAGTCCGGTCGAGCCCTTTGTCATGGATGGAGACTTGTGGCTCATCATGATGTGGCGCTCGACGAAGGCCATCGACCTCACTCGTGATCCCCGCATCCTGGTGCACAGCGTGATCACGAGCCGCGACGGTGGAGAGGGCGAATACAAGGTGCGAGGCACCGTTCACGCCCAGACCGACGTGGCCGCACAGCGCCGTCTCGCTGATTCGGTGGAGAAGAGCCTCGGCTGGCGACCGGAGCCGGGCCGATTCCATCTATTCGCGGTCGATATCGACGAGATCATCCTCATCCGATACGACGATGCCAGTGGCGATCAGTTCGTGGCTTCCTGGCCGAAGGAACGCGAGTTTGTCCGGCGCGGGACGTCTGCCACCACCGTCGGCTGTCCCGAGCCCCGTCACGATCTCCTGACCACAGCAATCTGACGCCGAGCCCGCGTTGCGGCCGACCGATCCGTAGGCACGATCATGCGGATCCCGTTATACAGCCAGGCGGATCTGACCGTCAGTCAACTGCGAGCAAGCCGTGGCGTACTGCGAAGAGGCTCGCTCCGGCACGGTTCGAGGTGCCGATCTTGGCGTAGATGTGTTCTGTATGGTTGCGCGCAGTCTTGGGTGCGATCACCAAGCGGGCCGCGATCTGCTTGCTCGAAAATCCACGGGCAAGCAGCCTGAGCACATCCACCTCGCGTTCGGTCAGCCGAGCCGGGCCGTCCGGTCTGCGTGCCAGCCGGTGCCCGGCTGCCGCGAGCACCGCCTCGACAGACGGTCCGTCCAGCCGCCCTGCGTCCACGTCATTGCGCAGTTGTCGTGCGGCATCGTCGGGAGAAAGTGCCTCCCGATACGGACGGGGCTCCCGCATGGACTGGTAGGCGTCGCCAGCGGCAAGAATCCGAGCGGGCCGGGAGATCGCGATGCCGGACAGGCCGCGTGGATAGCCCGAGCCGTCGAGCCGCTCACGGTGTTGCACCGCAATCTCACCGAGCGGCGCAAGCGCCGCCGACTGATGCAGGATCCGCTCCGTCAGGTACGGGTACATGCGTATGCGTTCCCACTCACCCGTTCCGAGCGGCCCAGGCTTGTCCCAGATCGAGTTCGATACACCGAGCCGGCCGAGACAATGGACGAGCGCCGCGCGACGGAGCACCCGGCTCTCGTCCTCGGCCATACCGAGCTGCGTCGCAGCCCCCGTCACGAGCTCGGCGACCGCCCGGGCATGCCCCAACGTGTATGGCGACTTCAGATCGACGAAGTCCGCGATGGCCAGGAGCGCCTCATCGATGTCGTCGCCTACGAGCCGCATACCGAGCGCGGGTTCGGCATCCACGACCGTCTGCCAAGTGCGAGTTGCGTCCAGGTCGGACAGCAACTCGTCTGCGTGCGCACAGAAGAACGTCGTCAGCTCCGGGTCGAACTGCGATCCGCGGCGCTTTCGAGCAAGCGCTAAGGCCGCGCCCGTTCCACCAACGCGGTGCGCGACCTCGACATATTCGGCGAGTTGAGTTAGGCGGGCCGCCAAGGGAATCTGCTCGCCGGCCAGCTCGCCGGGCCAGCCCTTGCCGTCCCACCGTTCGTAGGAGGCGCCGACCGCCTCACACACAGCGTCGTCGAGCTTCAACTGGCGAGCCAGCGATTGCGCAATCTCCGAGTGCGTATGGATCATTGTGTCCAGGTCGTGGTGCCCACGCATGGCGAACTCCAGCCCGACCCGGAAGCGGTGCAACGGCGGATTCCCTGCACCAATTAGGCGCATGCTCGCAGCGGCGCCGCGCACGCTGCGCATGTTGTGGGTGTACTTCGACGACTTCAGGGTGATGTCATCGCCGAACCATTTGGCCTGTTCGTGCGCATCGGAGTGGCAGCCGACGTTGACGAGCAGCGCGGTGTAATAAACGACCAATCGATCTTCATCGCTCATGCCGCGGAGTTCGGCCAGCCGAAGCGAAATCTGGCACTGACGAAGCACGTGTTCCATCGGCTGACCGAAGCCGAGGTCAACCCCGAGCGAGAGCGCGGCCACGAGTTCGGCGAGGCGGACCTCGCTGGTGCTGGCCGCCCGAGCTTGCGTGTGACTCACGGGCCGCCACCTCCGGCGCAGCATCTGCACTCATCCGATAGGCAGACGGTACGCCGGACCGAGCGTCAAGTCGCTTGGAGCTGCTGCAGGTTGCGCATGATGGCCGCCTCTGTCGCTTTTAGCTCCTCCGTAGGGCTGAACTGCGTCAGTTGGGTGCCGACCTCATACGTCGGGACGTGACCTGGCGGCAGGTAAAAAGCTTCGCCGGCGGCCACGGTGTCCTCGTTGCCGTCGGCGTAGCGCACGGTCATACTGCCCGAGTTGACAACACCCCAATGCGGGCAATGGCACGCGTCGCCGGGTAGGCCTCTGAGCATCCGCGACATGTCGACCGGTTCCTTGACGGTCAAGAAGTCGACGGTGTAGCCACCGAGCTCGGTCGTGCCGACCTCAACGATCCCGTGGTCGACCAGCTCGCCGTTGCTAGGTGACGCGTTCGGCATTGTGCCTCCTCGCTTCGTCGGATCCGAGGATCGATCCGTTCGATGGAAACGGTAGGGATCCAGCGACGAAGAGGCATGAGGCATCTGCCTCATCTTCGGCTATCGCGGAGCTCAGCCGCGGCGGCTGCCATTGGTTTGTCGAGCTCCGGCGTGGGCGGCGGCTGTCGCATCCGAGTTGCGTCGTACCGACGTGGTGGCCGAGACATGGCTCAAGTGCGCCTGCACTGCGGCGGTGGTGCGAGCCACGTCACCGGTAGCAAGCAGGTCGAGGAGCGCGCCCCTAAGCACGGCAAGCAGGAGGGTTCGCTCGGCGGCCCCCCGAGCGGTACGACGCAACCGCGCCGGCTGCGCGGCGGCGAGAATATCCAGCCAATCGTGTACGGTGCGCTGCGCAAAGTCGGCCCACGGGCCAGCAGGATGCACCAGGGAGCGGGTATATCCCTCGGCCCATAATGTCAGCAACCGCCGGTGATCCGGGTGAGTCAGCCAGCGCCACACCCGCTGACCGACCTCGGCCAATCCGCCGCCGATGTCCACGTCCGACAACATGGCCAGTTCATCGGCGCGGGCCCGGGCCAGCAGGGCCTGCACCAGGTCGTCCTTGCTGCCGAACAAGTACAGCAACACCCGCGGGCTGGACCCGATCGCTTCGGCCAGCGGTCGCAGCGACAGCTCCGTCAGTCCACGCTCGATGACATAGTCGTACGCGGCATCCAACAACTGCCGCTTGCGGGCGGAGTCCGGCCGCGCGGCGCTCATTCACGACTTCCAGCATCGACGGACCGCTCATCCGAGCCCGGCACCGATATTCCGTTCCCAGCTCGCTGGCGCAGATCCAGCTCGTAGTTCTGACCGACCAGATCCGCACCGAAGCTCTGGTGCTGCTGCTGGTTGACGAGCTGAAAGCCAGCCGCCAGGTAGATCCTGCGGGCAGCCACCAGCGGGTCATTGGTCCACAGCACGACGCGCCGGTACCCGACGCGCCGGGCGAACTGGATGCACGTCTCGACAAGTCGAGTGCCCACGCCGAGGCCCCGGCCGTCAGGGTGAACCAGCAAGATCCGCAGCTGGGCCGTGTCATCGTCTCGTGCGACCAGGAACACACAACCGAGGCGCCGGTCATCCGCCGCAGCGACCCACGCCCTCTCCCGAGCCGGATCGTGCCCGGCCGCATAATCGGCCACGATACGTGCCACCAACGCCTCGAACTCGATATTCCAGCCGAACTCCGTGGCATACACCTCGCCGTGGGCCATCACTACCCAGCCCAGATCACCCGGCTCCCCCAGCGCCCTGATCACCGTGTTGACCATCACCGATCAAGCTCCCGAATCACTGACACGACTGTTTCAGTAGCAGCATAGCTCCTGTCGTCCATGCCGCCGTCCGAGCCGACGAACGGAGCGGCCGCCCTGCATGGACGAGCCCCTATAGAAGGACGAGTCGTTGATCTCAATTCGTGGGGTCCGTTTGCCGCGTTAGGGAAACTCGCGCTCATCATTGAGCCACGGACCTCGAATGTCGTGGCTGCTCTTCATCGAGAGGCGATTGCTTTACCGCGTAGGGCGTAACCGGCACACTGTGCAGATGCTCCATGAGAGTTCAAAGTCAGCCTACGAACGCCTGCGCGCAGCCCACTTGAGTGCGGTACAGGCCTCCCTCGAAGATCACGTGACGCGACTCGATTGGCCGCACCAACGAATCGAGGAGTATCAGACGGCGAAACTCCGATCATTACTGGGGTTCGCACGCGAGCGCTCGCCGTTCCACGCGGCCCGGATGGCCGACATTGACCCGGCGACGGTGACGATCGAGGATCTCGCTCGGCTGCCGCCGATGGCGAAACAGGAGGCGCAAGAGGACTGGGACGCGATTATCACAATCCCCGATATCGACCGGGCCGGGGCCGAGCGAGTACTGGCCCAGCAACCCTGGTTCTCCTACACGCCCGCCGGACTCCAGGTGTTCAGCTCGGGCGGCTCGAGTGGTGTGCGCGGCGTGTACGTGTGGGACTGGGAGCAGTTCGTAACGCTCGCCTGTCTCGCCTGGCGGTGGCAGGTACGGGCTGACCGAGCGTCCGGGTCAGGCCTCGGCCGGACCCGACTGGCCGTGCTCGAGGCCGGCGAGCCGCCACACGCCAGCACGCCGCTGTTCGACGTCGCGACCGGGCCGTTGATGGACACCATCGTGATCCCGGCGGCAGCGCCGTTCGACCAGGTGTTGCGAGGAGTGACGGACGCACAGCCGACCCATCTCGTGGGTTACGCATCGGTGATCGGACGTCTTGCTCGCGCCGCGATCGCGGGTGACCTCGACATCCGGCCGGTTCGGGTGAGCACCAACTCCGAACCGCTCAGCGAGGAGGACCGCGAGGCGATCGGCACCGCCTGGAGTGTGCCCGTCCACAACCTCTGGGGCTCGACCGAAATCGGAGTTCAGGCTGTCGGCTGCGGCCAGGGCGATGGTCTTCACATCTGCGAGGACGAGGTGATCCTCGAGCGGGTCGATACCGCTGGGCGGCCAGTCGGACCGGATGAGCCGGCCGCGCGTACGCTCGCGACCGGTCTTGCCGGCCGCACGTTCCCGTTCATTCGTTATGACCTCGGCGACGAGGTCACGCTGCTGCCCGGACGCTGCGAATGCGGCAGTTCAATGGTGCGCGTTGCCGACATCGCTGGACGGCGTGACGACGACTTCCGCTACGGCGAACGAATGGTCCCGGCGAGTGCGTTTCGCTACGTACTGGGCACCGACCCGCTGATCTCGGAATACCAGGTCCATCAGACTGCGGACGGGGCCGACGTGCTCGTAGTCGGATCGCCTGATGCCTCTGCGGTCGCTTTCGCGCTCGTCTCGTCGTTGCGCCGGTTTGGGCTATCGAATCCTGACATCAACGTCGTTGTTGTTACCCAGATCCCGCGTCACGCCGCCACAGGCAAGCTCAAGCGATTCATTGCGCGAACCGAATAAGCCAGCTGGTCGCTCGGGATGCGGAGTACGCCAGAAACGGTATGCATATACCGTGGCCGGAACCGCGGAATATGCATACACCGTTCGGCGCATCGGATGCGGTTGGGGAGGTAGCAAGGTGAACCTGAATTACGACGTGTTCTCCGTCGACCCCAAGCCGATCCCGAGTCAGATTCCGGGGTTCGAGCAGGCGGTCGGCCAGGCGACGTGGCCACCCTCCACATCAACCCTTATCTGGAGTGATGACGGCGGCGCATTACTGGTCGACTGCCTCATCACGACGACGGAGGCGGCCGCCCTCGCGACGTGGATTCGGTCGCATGGGCGCGAACTCGAGTACGTCTACATCACTCACCCGCATGCGGATCATCTGCTGGGCCTGCCGTCCGTGCTGGACGCGTACCCGAATGCCAAGCCGGTCGCGCTCGCCGAATCGATCAGCGCAATGGAAACCCAAGTATCGCCCGCGTACCTCAACGTGTGGAGCGCATACTTTCCCGGCCAACTGCCGGACCGGCCGGTCGTGCCGACACCACTTTCCAGCCCGCGCATCCCAATCGGTGACGAAGTTGCAACCGTGGTCCCGGTCGGAACCACGGACTCAGATCTGTCCACCGTGCTTCACGTCCCCGCCCTCGGCCTGCTCGTGTCCGGCGATGTGGTCTACAACCAGACCCACATGTGGTTGAGGAGATCCACGCCGGAGTCAAGGGCCAGCTGGAAACGCGCGCTCGATGTGGTCGCGCGGCTCGGCGCGGACAAGATCATCGCTGGCCACCGGCATCCGCAAGCAGCAGACGATGATGCGCAACGCCAGATCGAGGAGAGTCGCCAATACATCGCCGACTTCGAAGCTGCGTTGGCTCGAAGCTCGGCCCCCCGCGAGCTGATCGACCGCATGATGGCGATCCATGGGGACCGGGCCAACCCATACACGCTTTGGGTTGCGGCGTATGACCTTCTTGGTGAGAAGCCGGCCTAGTCCCGACGCGGCTGGCTAGCCGATATTGCCCCTCTGCCAGCCCACGGCCGTGATCTTGGACGTGACAGCTCAGTGGGCTGTTGTGTCAGTCGCCGACGGCCTCGATGCCACGCTGCACGATCAGGGGGTCTGGCGTGCCGACCACGTCAGGGTTTTTGTCCTCGTAGTCGAAGCGGCCGAGGACATAGCGCATCGCGTTGAGCCGCGCCCGCTTCTTATCGTTGGACTTCACGGTCGTCCACGGTGCGACGTCGATGTCGGTGCGGCGGAAGACCTGTTCCTTGGCCTCGGTGTAGTCGTCCCACTTATCCAGCGACAGGAGGTCGATCGGCGACAGCTTCCACTGCCGCACCGGGTCGACCTGGCGGATGATGAATCGGGTCCGCTGCTCGGACTGGGTGACCGAGAACCAGAACTTGGTCAGATGTATGCCGCTTTCGACCAGCATCGCCTCGAACAGCGGTACCTGATTCATGAACTGTTCGTACTGCTCATCGGTCGCGAACCCCATCACGCGCTCCACGACAGCGCGGTTGTACCAACTGCGGTCGAACAGCGCGATCTCCCCCCCGGTCGGCAGGTGACTGACGTAGCGCTGGAAATACCATTCACGCTGTTCCCGATCCGACGGCTTGGTCAGGGCGACGACACGGGCGTAGCGCGGATTGAGGTGCTCCATGAAGCGTTTGATCGTGCCGCCCTTGCCCGCCGCATCCCGGCCCTCGAAGACGATGACGTGCTTTTCGCCGGATTCGAAGATGTGGTTCTGCAGCTTCAGCAACTCGACCTGAAGCAGGTACTTCTGTTCGTCGTACTCGTTGCGGTCCATCCGCTCGTCGTACGGATAGTTCTCCCGCCAAGTGTCAACGGCCCGTCCGGCCGGATCGATGAGTTCGGGGTCGTCGTCATGGTCCTCGCCGACCGCGTAGCCGTCGATTTGCAGTTTGTCGATGTACTCGCGCACGTTCTCCAGCACAGACGCAGGCTAGCCGCCCAAGTAATCAGCGCGCACCACATAGCGGCGTCAACAGCGGCGGTACGCCGAAATTGCTGGCGCCTGGTGCCACCGCGCCGGACCCGTTGACCTCCGGTCGGAAGCGCCTCAACAACCCACGGGCCGGTGCGAGCCTCCGCAGCAAGTCCGGATGGGTCGTAGGCTCCTGCAACGGGAGATGCGTAAGACCCGGTGAGCGGCAGGACGGCGATGGCGAAGCGACCCGCGGCGACCTCCGCGAACGATCCCGCGTCCGAGCAGGATCTGCTGCTGGCGACCAAGCTGTTCTTGCCCCAACTCCAGCCGGAATCTCTGCCGCGCCAACGGCTGCTGGACCTACTGGACGGGGCACTTGCCCACGAGTTGACGCTGGTATGCGCGCCCGCCGGGTTCGGCAAGACCACGTTGCTGGCCGAGTGGGTGCGACGCGGGGGTTCGCCGGCTGGCTGGCTGTCGCTGGACGGCGGTGACAACGACCCGGCCCGGTTCTGGCGCCACGTGCTCGCGGCGCTGGATCGGGCGCGCCCCGGTGTGGCCGAGCGAGTCATGCCGCTACTCGGACCGCCGGCGCCGCCGACCTTCGATGGGCTGGTGACCGCGCTGATCAACGAGCTCGCCCGGCCCGAGAGCCGCGACGTGGTACTGATTCTTGACGACTATCACGTCATCGACTCTGCGCCGGTGCATGAGTCAGTGATGTTCCTGCTCGATCATCTCCCGGCGGGATTGCACCTGGTGATCGCCAGTCGAGCCGATCCGCCACTTGCGCTAGCGCGGCTGCGTGCCCGCGGGCAGCTCGCCGAACTGCGCGCGGCCGATTTGCGTTTTACGTCCGAGGAGGCCGCAACGCTGCTCAGCGAGGCGGCCGGCCCCGCGGTGTCTGTGTCCGCGCTGACGGTGCTGGGGGCTCGCACCGAGGGCTGGGCGGCCGGGCTGCGGCTGGCCGTCCTATCGCTGCGTGGCCACGTGGACGTTGCGCAGTTCGTGGCCACATTCAGCGGCAGCCATCGCTATGTCCTCGACTATCTGACCGAGGAGGTGTTGGACCGGCAACCGGAGCGGGTGCGCACATTCCTCCTGGAGACGTCGGTGCTGGACCGGCTCAATGGCCCGCTGTGCGATGCGGTTACTGGTCGAGCCGACGGCCAAGCGATGCTGGAGGCGATCGAGGCCGCCGGGCTGTTCCTGATGCCCCTCGACGATGTCCGCGGCTGGTGGCGTTACCACCAGCTGTTCGCCGACCTCCTCCGCGCCCGCCTCCAGCAGGAACGTCCCGACCGCATTGCGGTGCTGCACCGGAATGCCGCTTTCTGGTATCAGCAGCACGGGTTGGCCGACGATGCGGTCCGCCACGCGCTCGCCGCCGGCGACGCTGTCTGGGCTGCCCGGCTGATCGAGCAACAATTCGACGCGCTGTACTACCTGCAGGGCGAGCGGACGACGGTGCAGCGATGGCTATCCGCACTGCCATCCGACGTGGTCCGATCCCGTCCTCGGCTGCTGGTGGCGCAGGCAGCCATAGCAGACTCCCTCGGACAGGTGGAGGTTGTCGAACTGTCGCTGGCGGCAGCCGAACGCGTTTCAACGCTCGCCGACGATGAACCGTTCGAGCCGTCGGCCGGCCCGGCCGCCAGCCTGCTGGTGAACGTGCCCGCGACGATCGCCATTTTTCGCGCCTACCTCGCCGAGCTGCGTGGCGACGCAGAAGCTACGGCCGGGCTCGTGTCGCAGGCCCGAGCCGAGGTCGAGGCGGGCGAATCTATGCTCCGGTTCATCACCCAGGGACATCTGGGTGTCGCCGAGTGGCTACACGGCCGACTGGCGGAGGCCGAGAATGTGCTGTCAACGAGCATGCACGAATGGCGGGCCGCCGGCCACCGAAATCTAATCGGGTGGGGCTGCTATCACCTCGGTCAGGTCGAACGCGCCTTGGGCCGCCTGGACGCGGCATGGGAGACCTACGAGGAGACGCTGCGGATCACTGCCGAACCTGGCCGGCCGACGCTTCCGGCCGCCGGCATTGCCTATGCCGGTCTGGCGGAGGTGGCATACCAGCGCAACGAGCTCGATGCTGCGCTGCGGCATGTCACCGCCGGAATTCCGTTGTGCCGGCAGTTCTCTTTCACGCCGCCTCTAGCCACGGCCCTGGCGACGCTGGCCTGGGCGCGCCAGGCGGCCGGTGACGCCGTCGGCGCATCAGCAGCCATGGGCGACGCGATGCGGGCTGCTCCCGGTCCGGCGGTGGGCGACCTGCTCAACCCGGTCCCGGCACAGCAGGCGCGCCTGCTCCTCGTCCAGGGTGACGTCGAAGCGGCCGAGAGCTGGACGATCAGCCGCGGCCTGCAGCACGGCGACGAGCCGGATTACCCGCGCGAGCTTGGGTATCTACTGCTGGCGCGGGTACTGCTTGCGCAAGATAGGCCCGACCAGGCAGTGCCGCTGCTGCAACGGCTGCGGGAGGCGGCCGGGGCGCAGGGCCGGACCGGCAGCCTCATCGAGATTCAGGCGCTGTTGGCGCTCGCGCTCGCAGCCGATGGTGATGACGCCGCGGCCCTGGACGCCTTGGCCGAGGCACTCCTCCTCGGTCACCCTGCGGGCTACCTGCGTCTCTTTGCTGATGAGGGCGCACCGATGCGGGCCCTCGTCGGTCGGTTGGTCGCAGACCAACGGACCGCAGGGTCCGCCGCACGCGCCGTCCCGCTCGATTACCTGGCTCGGCTCGTACGCGCTTTCGACGAGCGCGCGACCGATCCGGGCAGTCGACGCGCAGCGGCCACGGCTCCGGCAGGCTTGGTCGAGACGCTGACCGCACGCGAAGCGGAGGTGCTCGTCTTGATCGCCGCAGGCAAGTCGAACCCGCGCATCGCAGAAGAACTTGTCGTGACGCTGGACACCGTCAAGAAGCACGTCAGCCACGTGCTGGGAAAGCTCGGTGCGGCCAACCGCACAGAGGCCGTCGCCCGAGCGCGGCAGCTCGGGTTGATCGCATAGTGCGGCAGCGGCGAAACCTGGTGGCACCGTCGGGCCAGACGCGACCCGCGACCCGATGCCGACAGCACCAAAGAGTCCACCCTTGACGTACACCTTCGAGTGACGCCCGCGGCCGGTCGCTCTTCTTACGGTGCTGACAGAACGAATCCGCGCGTGCGATCGACCGGACGCCCGCCGCCTCACTCAGCTGTTCATCACCGGAGGCTTTCTTCAGCCATGACCTCGAAAACCCTTCACCCATCTTTTCTCGGGACTCGCCGCGGCAAGCTCACGCTGGCGTTGCTGTGCGCAGTCGCCCTCCTGGACTTCATCGATGCGTCGATCGTGAACATCGCGCTACCGGATATTCGCGCGGACCTGCACTTCTCCGTGCAAGGTCTCCAGTGGGTGCTGTCTGGATACCTGCTTACCTACGGCGGTTTCATGCTGCTAGGCGGCCGGGCCGGCGACCTGTTGGGCCGGCGTCGCGTGCTGCTTACCGGGACGACGGTGTTCGCGCTGTCCTCACTCATTGGCGGGTTCGCCGGTAATGCGGGGGTGCTTGTCGCAGCCCGTCTGGCGCAGGGCCTCGGTGCGGCCATGATGCTTCCCGCAGCGTTATCGCTCCTGACGACGTCCTTCAAGGAAGGTAAGGATCGCAATACCGCGCTGGGGGTTTGGGGTAGCGTCGCCGGACTGGCGTCGGCCGCCGGGGTGTTTCTCGGCGGCGTGCTGACCGAGGGCCCCGGATGGCGCTGGGTGCTGTGGGTCAACCCGCCTATCGCTGTCTTCCTGATCGGTGCGATCTTCGTGTTGATCCCCGGTGAGCGTCGCCGGGCACCGTTGGCGAACTTCGACATTCTCGGCACGGTGCTGGTCACCGGCGGCATGCTGCTGCTCGTATACGCGCTGGTGCAAGCTCCCGATCAGGGTTGGGGCTCCGTGCGCACGATAACTGAGCTGGTCGGCGCCGGGGTGCTGCTCGCCGCGTTCGTGATCAACGAACGACGCGTCCGGAATCCCCTCATACCGCTCTCCATATTCCGGATCAGGGGGCTCGCCGCAGCTGACGTCACCCAGCTCGTCGGCGTCGCCGGCTTCCTGTCCATGTTCTTCTTCCTCACGCTGTACATGCAGAACGTGCTGGGCTTTTCACCCCTGCAGACCGGCGCGGCGTACCTGCCGCTCACCGCGGGTGTCGTCGTCTCCGCCGGCATATCCTCTCAGCTGCTGTCCCGGATCGGAACTCGACCACTGATCATCGGCGGTGCCGCAGTCGTCGCGGCGGGCCTGTTCTATGTGTCCCGAGTGCCGGTCGACGGCTCGTATCTGACTGACCTGTTCCCGGGGCTGATGATCGTGTCGCTCGGCGTCGGTGCCATGTTCGTGGCCGTCACCACCGCCGCCAACGCCGGCGTCCCGGCCGACAAGGCCGGACTCGCTGCGGCGCTGCTCAACTCTTCCCAGCAGATCGGCGCGGCTCTCGGGCTCGCGATCCTCTCCGCGATCGCGACCGCCCGCACCAGCCACCTGCTCGCCGCACACACTCCTCCGGCACAGGCGCTGACCTCCGGCTTCCATCGGGCTCTGTTCACCGGCGCCATCCTCGTACTGGCCACCACGGTGATCGCGATGCGCACTGGCAACAGCCGCGGCGAAACCCAGCCGGCATTGAATGATTCCCAGCTGGAGCGGGCCGAGGAGCTTGTTTGATCCCCGGTTACCGCATCGACCGGAGATCGGACGTGTGGCCCGCCGGAGGATTGCCCCAGAGATGCAACGAACCGTCTGCGACGATCACGCCTGATCCGCTGATGCGAACCACGTCGCCGGACACGGTGACATGGATGCGACTGGGTCGGCCGAGCGCGTGCCCCTGCTCTATCACCGCTGTGGTTCCGTCAGGGACGATGCCCTCGGCGACCAGTCGGGCCACGAGCGGGCCGGCTGCGGTGCCCGTGGCGGGATCCTCGTGAATGCCCATCGTCGGGTTGAAGAATCGGGTGTAGGCGACGGCCTGCGACGGATCGACAGGGTCGAGGCTGTAGAGGTAACAACCTTCGCCGTCGACCTCCCGTAGCAGGGTGGCGAGTCGAGCGTTGTCCGGTGTCGCAGCATCAACGGCCGCGCGGTTGCGTACCGGTACGAGCAGATGCCCGGCGCCGGTGGACACGACCTGGGCCCGGCGATCAGGAACCAGGTCGAGCGCCGGCAGGCCCAACGCGGCCGCGAGCTCAGCCGGGTCGTCGACGGTGTTACCGAACACGGGCGGCGACTGGTCCATTGACACCACGTCCGGACCGCCCGGTGTCCGGTGCACCACCACATCCAACAGATCGTCGCCGATCTGCTGGATGTAGCGAGACCGGTCTGCCGGCACTCGTCCAGCGGTTACCAGCCACAACCAGGCACCGAGAGCGTTGTGCCCGGCACCGAAGACCTCGGCGCCGATCGGAGTGAACGACCGTAGCCGCCAGTCCGCCTCGGCAGCGGTCGGGCGTAGTAAAAACGTCGTCTCGGATTGGTTGAACTCGCGCGCAATCGCGCGCAGCGTAGTGAGATCGAGATCGTCCGCATCGGGTACCACCGCCACCGGGTTGCCGGTGAGTGGCGTCGGCGCGAACACGTCGACAAAAACAAAGCGGACCGTATCGGTGCGGATGGTCAAAGTTCCTCGCCGAGGAAGTCGAGGATCATCGAGCCGAGCCAGTCGACTCGGCCGAGAACACCGACGTGAGAGGTGCCAGGAAGCACGGCGAGGCGAGAACGGCTCAGCCCGGCGACGTCGCCGTTGACCCCGCCGCCCAACAGCCGAAACATTTCCACGGTGTGTTCCGGCCGAACGATGTCGGCGTCGCCGACGAGCAGCAGGGTGGGCGCCTGCACGGATCGCACCTGATCCGCAGGCCAGCCATCGAAGTGACGGTCCAGGTCGACATTCTTCGCGACCAGCGTGTTCCATTGCTCGGGCTGGGCGGCCACCTTGACGTAGGCCGCGTGCCACGGTGTGCCGGTCAGATCCGGGACGTCTGAGTCTCCGCTCTCGAGCATGTCCGGATGGAGCCCGTCCCGGCGGTAGGACGCTCCGCCCGCGAAGACGATCCGACGAACCAGGCTCGGTTGGCTGATCGCCAGCTGCAATGCGACCCCTCCGCCGAGGCTGTACCCGACGACGTCGGCCGAACCGATACCGAGGCTGCGCATCAGACCAGCGACGTCGGCAGCCAGTTGCACGTAACTAAGGGGCCGGTCGGCGATGTCGGCAGTGTGACCGTGCCCTTGCAGCTCAGCGGCCACGACCATATGCGACGCCGCAAGCATCGGGATGAGGTCCGCGAAGCAGACATCGATCGTGCCCATGGCGCCGTGGAGCAGGACCAACGGATCACCTCGACCGTGCATCTCGTAGTAGAGGGCCAAGCCGTTGACCGGAACCGTGCCGCTGCGTAGTTCCGGCGATGGTGCCCTCTCCGACGTGGTTGTCATCCGCTGTCCTCCCGTTGCTCGACCGGCCGATGCGGTTACGAGTCTCGCTGGCCATCGCCGAGAGACCGGACCGTCGCTTGGGCCCCAACCTGCCAGACCGTCGGGCCCTCTTCCACGCGATACGCCTGCAGCGAAAGAGTCCGCACGGCTTGTGGCCTGACGGTTAGCTATCCCTGTGCGGCTTCTTGTGCTCGGTGGCACGGCCTGGCTGGGTCGCGCGATTGCGGAGGATGCCGCCGCTCGTGGACACGAGGTGACCTGCCTGGCCCGAGGCGCCTCCGGCGGCGCACCGCTGAATGTGCGATTTCTGCGGGCTGATCGCGACAGTTCGCATGCTTATGACGACGCCAGCCATGAGCAGTGGGACGCGGTCGTTGACGTCGCCAGGCAGCCGGGGCAGGTCCGGGGCGCGGTCGCCGCGCTCGAACCCGTGGTCGGCCGGTATGTGTTCGTCTCGAGCGCCAATGTGTATGCCAGCCAGCGCGAGCTGGACCAGGACGAGTCCGCCGCGCTTCTGCCGCCACTTGCTTCGGACGTTATGCAGAGCATGGACCGGTATGGCGAGGCGAAGGTGGCCTGCGAGCAGGCCATCACTTCCCAATTCGGGCCGGCCCGCACCTTCATCGCGCGGGCCGGGCTCATCGGTGGTCCCGGCGACCCGTTCGGCCGCTCAGGGTATTGGCCGTGGCGGTTCGCGCGGCCGTCGAATCGTGCCGCTGCGGTGCTCGTGCCGGATGCGCCGGACGTGCCGACCGCGATGATCGATGTGCGGGATATCGCGGCGTGGTTGGTTTCCAGCGCCGAAAACGGCACGACCGGAATCTTCAACGTCGGGGCGAACCGGTTGCCGCTGCGTGAGCATCTCGCCGCGGCTCGTGCTGTCGCCGGTCATACCGGGCCGCTCGTCGCCGCGTCGGCCGAGTGGCTCGCCGATCATGGCGTGCACAGCTGGATGGGTCCGGCCTCACTGCCGCTGTGGCTGGATGATCCTGACTGGTACGGCATGAACGCGCGTGACACCGACCGTGCAGTCACCGCCGGCCTCCATACCCGCCCGCTTGCGCATACTCTCGCCGACACGCTGACCTGGGAGCTGTCCCGACCGACTCCAGGTCCGCACGGCGCCGGTCTCACCGATGACGAGGAAGGGCGTCTTCTCGATGCCCTCGCCGCCCGCCGCTAGCGGCGCCGTCGGCCGCGCCACCGCGGGACGACCGCGAACGTCCGCACGCCGCAACCTAACTCGTCGGGGTCGACGAACCCGACCCGTGTAGCGCTTGGCTCGACGCCTGCTACCGACCCTTTGGTTATCGGTATCTCTTTCTGTCGACGCCGGCACGAGGCGAGAGGTCATAGGCGGGAGCCGACGCAGGTTCGGCCGCGTGATTCCAATTCGACGCAAGTCGCCGACTGGCCGGGTGGCAGCCAGCCGGCGAGAAAGCTCGTCCCGTGGCTTGGCGACCGTGTCGCCCACCTCTGGCTGCACCGACTTCCGGCGGATCACGATGATGGAAGCAACGGTTGCCATGGACACAGCCGCATACAGCGGATAGCCGAGCGCGGCGACCGAGAAGGACCCGCCACTGGCGATCGCCGCCGATGTGATGAGGCCGCCCACGCCGACGCATACAAAGGCACTCGCGGTCTCCGCCATTGGTTGCTTCCAGGCATGCACGAGGGTCGGGACCAGTCCCACGAAATCGATCAGTATGGCTGTCCATATCGCGAAGATCGGGTTATCGAGGGAAAGCCACAACACCAG
>Ga0105249_10000773_pt1 | contig 28640 bp, 23 predicted proteins | sample KBSS44metaG_FD_81522 | JGI IMG/M metagenome (GOLD analysis project Ga0105249, IMG submission 81522) | Switchgrass rhizosphere microbial communities from Kellogg Biological Station, Michigan, USA - KBS S4-4 metaG | ecosystem: Host-associated > Plants > Roots > Rhizosphere > Soil | place...
CGCCGTCGTACGCCGAGCGTGCGACGCGGAACCCGCCCCCGCCCTGCCGCGGCGAGTATGCGGTCGCGAGGTCGGGGATGATCATCGCCGCGTCCGCGAGGTAGCGCGTGTCGCGCATGCCCAACGGCTGAAAGATCCGCTCCTCGGCGAACTGGGCGAGGGTCTTGCCCGTTAGGCGGTAGACGATCTGCGCGGCGAGGATCCAGCCCGAGTTCGTGTAGAGGTAGCGTGCACCGGGCTCGTAGTTGGGTTCCGCCGAGTGTGTGATGACGCGGAGGGCGTCGATGGTGTCGCCCGCGAACGTTCGGCCCGTCTGCCCCCACATGACGTAGAGGTCGCGCAGCCCGCTCGTCTGGCTGAGCGCGCGGCGGAGCGTGACCTTGTCCGCGTACGCCGGCATCTCGGGGATGTATTTCCGGATCGGGTCGTCGAGCGAGAGCTTCCCTTCCTTCTGAAGCATGAGGATGCTCATCGCGGTGAACTGCTTCGAGATGGACCCGACGTCGAGCACCGACCGCGGCGAGAGTGCGACGCCGTGCTCGAGGCTCGCCATCCCATAGCCGCGCGCGTAGAGGACCTTGCCATCCTGGTAGACGCCGAGCGCGCAGCCGGGAGAGTCGGTGCGGTCGAAGCGCTGGAACACGCTGTCGGCGCGGACCGCGCGGGCGTCGCGCGTGCCGACGATGTGCTGGGCGTGAGCGGTGCCCGACCCGGCGGTGAGGACGGCGACGGCGATGAAAACTGCGGGACGGCGGCGCATGGTGACGGCTTGGGGGATGGGGGCGGAGGTGAACGGGCAGAGCCGAAGATGGTGCGACGGAGTGCGGAGGCGCCAGCGCGTGAACTCGGGACCGACAGTACCTTCACGCGGCACGCGTGTCGACCGATGTTTCACTCATCAGGTCGAATCCAGGAGCGCCGTCGAAAATGGTCGCCGTGTCACCGTCGTTGTCGTACCGCCTCGGACTCGGGGTGCTTCGTGGAGTTCCCGCCGACGAGGCTCCGCCGTGGCTCGTCTACGACGCACGGCTCGATGCGCTCATCGCTCCCGGCCACCGTTTTGCCGAGCTGCGTTCGTGGGCGGCCGCGCATGGCGTAGCCGAGGGTGCGCCGCCTGACCAGCTCGATGCGCCTTTGCTCGACCCGCGTACGCCACGTCCTTACCAGCGCGAGGCGGTGGATCGCTGGCGCGCCTCGGGGGCGCGCGGGACAGTCGTCCTGCCAACTGGCGCTGGCAAGACGCTCGTCGCACTCCTCGCAATCGACGAGCTGCAGGCGGGCGCATGCATCGTCGCGCCGACACGAGCGCTCGTTGCCCAGTGGTTCACGCAGCTCGCCGACGCGTTCGGCGTCGACCGCGTCGGTGCGTATTACGGCGACGAGAAGGAGGTGCGTGCGCTCACGGTCACCACGTACCACTCGGCATTCCCGCTGCTCGAGCGATGGGGTGCGCGGTTCGCGCTGCTGGTTCTCGACGAAGTGCACCACCTCGCGGATACCGCCGACGGTGAAGCGCGCGCGTGGCACGACCACCTGCGCATCGCCCCATGCCCCTTCCGGCTGGGACTGACCGCGACGTATCCGGATGGTCACGACGCCGAGCTGCGTCGTCTGGTTGGGCCGGTCGCGTACCGACGCACGATCGGAGAGATGACGGATGCCGAGCTCGCGCGGTTCGCGACGATGCGGCGCTACGTGCGCCTGACGCCGCACGAGGAGTCTCGCTACGCCGAGCTCACCGAGGTGTACGAGCGTCATGTCGCCGCCGCCGGACATCGGGACCGGGCAGCCACTCCGACCGACGCGTGGCGGATGTTCGCCGCGAGCGCCCGGCGCTCTCCGGCCGCCCGCCGCGCGCTTCGCGCGTTTCACGAGCGCGAACGGCTCGTCCGGCTCGCCGACAGCAAGCTTCGCGAGGCCGAGCGAATTCTTCGCACGCATCCCGCCGAGCAGGCCGTCGTGTTCTGCGGCGGAACCGACGCCGCCGAGGCGGTGTCGCGCGAGCTCGCGATCCCAATGATCACGGCGACGACGGCGGCGTCCGAGCGCCACGCCCTGCTCGGCGCGCTCGCGCGTGGGGACGTTCGCGCCGTCGCGAGCGTGCGAGTGCTCGATGAAGGATGGGATGTGCCCGGCGCGAAGCTCGGGATCGTGCTCGGCGATTCGACGCGCGGGAGCGCCCGCCAGCACACCCAGCGACTCGGCCGGCTGCTACGACGGCAGGGAGACGCGATGGCCTCGCTGTACGAGATCGTCGCCGCCGGGACGTACGAGTTCTTCGCCTCGCAGAAACGAGGCTCCGGCGTTAGGCGCGTGTCCGAGGGACAGCTCGGCTTTGGCGTCTAGCGCCGCGGCGCAACGGCCGTGCTGAGTCGCTCGCACGTCGCACCGTTCGTTCGACGCGAGCGAGGCGTCATTCGCGTGGCGTACCTCGCGGACCCCGATGGACGTGTGGTCACGCTGCTCGATCGCTTCTGCCGGCTGGTGCGCCGTCTGGAGGGTCGGCCTCGAGCGACGGTCGTGGAGGCGCTGCGTCGACAGGAGCGCCGCGTTCGCGACTCCGCGCGCCTCGCTGGCATCGCGAAGACGTTGCTGGACCTTTCGGAGTTCGTGCCGCCTGACGAGGCCCGGCTCGCGCCGGGTGTGCGTGAGGCGGTGTTTCACGCGCGGGGACGCCGATGGCCGCCCGTGCCGGGTGATCACGACGCTCCGTACGCCGAGGCGGCGGCCACGCTCGGACGGAATGTGGAAGACGTCAAGCGCCTCCTGTACGCGGATGCTCCTGGTGCCCGCGTGTTGCGGCGCGCACCGGCAATCGACGGCCGCGCTCTGCTGGCGCGCTACAACCTGGAGCTCGCGCGCGGCGTTCTGCTCGATGCGGAGCGGCTTACGCTCACGGCTCGGGGCGGATGGCGTGCGATCTTCCGCGCGCTCAAGGCAGCACGGCTGATGTACACGCTCAGGCGTCAGGGCCGGTCGTATCAGGTCGACGTCACCGGGCCGGCCGCCGAGTTCATTGTGAAGCCGGCGCGTTATGGCGTCAGGCTCGCCCGAGTGGTCCCCGCGCTGATGCGCGCCCCCGCATGGCGCTTTGACGCGGAGATCCGTGGCGCCGACGGCAGCCGGCTCTCGTTTCGCGTGAGCGGAAAGCCACACGCGCCGAAGACCCGGGCTCCCGTCGGCGAACGTGCGCGGAAGGCTCGATACGACTCAGCGTGGGAGCGGTCGCTGGCCACCGATTTTCGTCGCAAGTTCGGCGGTGACGCGCGACGTGGTTGGACCCTGGCTCGCGAAGCGAGCCCGGTCGCGCTCGGGGACGAGCTCTTTCTTCCGGATTTCACGCTGCGTCACGACGACGGGCGTGAGGCGCTCGTGGAGCTGGTGGGGTTCTGGACGCCGGAGTATCTCGCGGAGAAGACACGCAAGATCGCGGCGGCCCAACTTCGTCATCTCATTCTGGTGGTGTACCGTGGCCTGGCGGTGGGAAAAGCCACGACGGAGCTCGAGTCGCTGGTCGAGCAGGAGCGCATCGTCTGGTTCACGACAAAACCTCGGGCCACGGACGTGGTGAAAGCTGCGGAGCAGTGGGCGGTGCGATGAACGCGCTCACGCCAGCGCTACGCTGCGCCGGCGATGCGCGGCACGAGAATCCTGACGGACGAGCCGGCCGCGTCGATCTCGGCGATGCCGGCAGCCGTGCGGTCGACATCGGCGGGTCCGGCGGGGTCGGGCCAGAGGTGATCGTCGACGTGACCGTGGGCCGCTTCCCATCCGAGCCGGGCGCGCGTGACGCGGCGGGTGGGGATGGAGAGCGTCGGTTCGTCGTCTCCGGCGAGCGCCTCGAGATAGGCGCCTAACGCCTGACGATCCGATTCCCGCACGAGCAGGAGGTCGAGCTGGCCATCGCCGGCATCGGCCTCGGGTGCGAGCGCGAGTCTCGGTCCCACGTAGCCCGTGTTCAGCAGCATGACCAACAGATAGTCGCCCGATAGATCGTCGCCGTCGGCGTCAACGTACCAGTGGCGAGGGCGTGTACGGGCCAACACCCGCCGCAGCCGCTGACCGCGAGCCCTCGGGTTCGGGCGGCTCGACGCGACCCCGTTCGCCTCCTCCCGCTCGGCATCGAGAAGCATCGCCGCGAATGCCCCGACGCCCGCCGACTCGACGAACTTCGCGTCGCCCCAGGGCGCTCGAGCAGTCGGGATGTCGAGCGTGCGCCGCGCGTCGGAGTCGAGGCCGGCGACGATGTCGTTCACGTCGCCGTGCACACCCAGTGACGCGGCGATGTTGTTGGCGGTGCCGACTGGAAGGATGGCGAGCGGCACATCGGGGGCGTGGGCTGCCATCAGCCGTGCCACCGCGCCAATGGTGCCGTCGCCTCCGGCGGCGAGCACGACCTCGGGGCGGCGCTGCAACGCCCGCGTGAGCGACGCCGCCTCGGTCGACGTGTACTCGGCGTCGTGGCGAGCTGCACGGAGGCGCGCGAGCAGCTCGGTGCCGAGGTGGTCGCCCGATCCCGCTTCAGGATTGTGAACCAGCGTCACTCGCATAGGCGCTCGCGCATGGGCGCCTTGGACATACGCACGCTCCGGGCCCGCTTGTTGCCGAATCCGTAACGGATTCTGGTCAATGGTGTGCCCATGCGAATTCTTGTTGCGAACGATGACGGGATCTACAGCCCCGGCCTGCGTGCGCTCGCTCGCGCCGCGCGTCAGTTCGGCGACGTGTGCATCTTCGCGCCCGATGTCGAGCAGTCGTCCATGGGCCACGCGATCACGCATGCGCGGCCGCTTCGCGTCCGGCGAACGCCGATCGACGACTTCGAGGCGTATCGCGTGAACGGCACGCCCGCCGACTGCGTGGCGCTCGGCGTCGATGCCTGGGGTGGCGTGGACGTGGTGCTGTCCGGAATCAACCTCGGGTATAACCTCGGCAACTCGATCTGGCATTCGGGAACGCTCGCGGCGGCGAAGCAGGCGACGCTGCTCGGCACGAGGGGTATCGCGTTGAGCACGCCCACCGGCGGCGACGAGCCTGACTTCGCGCGGCTCGATCCGTACGTGGCGCAAGTGCTGTCGGTGCTGATTCCCGACACCGCGCTGCATCTGGTCAACGTCAATCTCCCCGCGGAGCCGACGGGGCTGTGCTGGGCGCGTCAGGCGGTGCGTCACTACGACGGGCGCGTGGTGCCTGACGAAGACCCGATGGGCCGGAAGATGTACTGGATCAGCGTGCGACCGGTGGAGGAGGTCGAGGAAGAGACGGACCTCTGGGCGGTGCGGCATGGGCTCGTCGCGTTGACGCCGCTGCGGCTGGATCTGACGGACCACGAGGCGTTGTCGGGCGCCAGAACGCGGATGCCGCTGCCGGACGGGCAGCCGATCGACTGGGCGCCTGCGAGCGCCTAACGCCGCATTCGCGGTGGCGGCGAGACGGACGCCGCAATCCGCGAGGCGGCGCGGCGATTCGGGAGACCCATGGCGCGCGAAAGCTTGGTGTAACAGATGCGCGGCCGCGGGAAATCGGGTGAGGCACTCATCATCTACCTGGACAACCGTGAACGGTGTGGTCAAGTTTCGTTGCTTCTGGGCTTAGAGGCTCGACCGAGAGCGAGTGGGTCGCGCGCCACCTCGAGTCGTTAGGTCACGAGGTGATCGTCGCTGACCCGGGCTTCGCGCCGATGTACGCCACGCGCTCGCGGCGGGTGAAGACCGACAAGCGCGACGCCCGCGCATTGTGCGAGGCCGGCCGGCTCGGCGCGTACAGACGATGCCGATGATCGGGCCGGTGACGGCGCTCGGGTTCGTCGCCGCCCTCGACGACATCGCGCGCTTCGAGGGCCCGCACCAGGTCGCCGCGTACCTCGGGCTCGTGCCGAATGAGCGCAGCTCGGGCGAGCAGCAGCATCGGGGCCGCATCACCGAGCGCGGCGACTCGCGCACGCGGTGGCTGCTCGTCGAGGCGGCGTGGCGCATCCGGCGCTCCAAGACCCGGCGCTGGCGCCGCTCAACGCGTGCGCCGAGCGGATCGCGGCCCGCCGCGGCAAGCGCGGCGCCACGCTGCGCCACGCTGCGGCCCGCCTCCGCGCCGGCCTCCCGTCACCGGTTGCTGCCTAACGTTTGCCAAAACGGAGTTCGACGTCCCGTCCGTTGAGATGAGGTGACCGACCCGGACGCGGAGAGCGCGACGCAGCTCATGGCCGCCGTGCGAGGCCGACGTTCAGTTTGGCGCCTCCCGTCCACCGGATCACACCCTGCGCCGCCGAGTCGCTCGCCGATGGTCGAGCGCGTACAGAAGCCTGAGCGGCATCTCGCTCGCGGACGATCAACAGATGCAGCACCCGACGGTCACGCACACATTCGTGCTTGACACGAGACGCCGCTTCACAGAAGCCGCGAGTGCACCTGCGAAGAGGCAGCGCCGCAGGCGCTGCTTCCATAGCGCCCTCGACGGCTCCGACGCGCGTTGGCACTGTGAACAGTAGCCCGGCCGCTCCGCGGCGCGCCGACCAGGTCGGCGAACCCGCGACAGGCACGCCGTCGAACGTCAACGTGCACCGCATGACGGCCTCCCCGATCGGTGTGTCGCGGCCTAACGCCGGAAGTTAGTTGCGAGCGTAGTATCACCATTGCGGCGTAGCCGCCTGCATGGCCACTCGGTCCTGTGGGCCGTTTTTCGGCTCGACCGTCGCTCGACCATCACGAACGTAGGGCTCGCACTTCGTGAGCCGCGTCGAGTTCGTCCGCACGTCGAATGTGCCTCTCCATGATGCGCGCCAGGTGCCTTACGACCGTCCTCGCGCTCAACGCCAGCAGTCGCTGGTGCGCCGCCGTGAGCGGCAAGATGTCAATGAGCTCCTCCAGTTCCCGGCCGTGCGCGATGTCAATGGTGGCATGACGATAGAACGTGCGCAGCGAGTCTCGCGGAACGCCAGCGGAGTGCACCATCCAGTCGAGCAGCTTTTCGGTCGGCGGACTCCGTTCGATTACGTAGAAGTATGCCAGTGCCGCTACCGGATGGGTGTGCAGAATCCAGAAGTGGACTGTTCCAAGCAATTCGGCGATTTCCGGTAGAGGAGGATCGGCGAGGTCTCGCTCCCGGTCGATACCGACAACCGGCAGGTCCTCCCACAGCCAGAGGTCATGACCGGCTTCCTCCTTGATGTGCCGCGTCCAGTACTCGACAAGCCGATCGGCTACCGGACAATCGGACGCCAGCGCCGTGCTGCGCAAGCGCGCCGCTTCCATCAGCGCGCTTGCGGTACGCATCGCGTGGTACACGCCGATCAGGTATTCCGGGAAAACCCGCAGCAGCGCTGGATGACTGAGAAACCGCAGCACCGTGATATCGAGGTACCCTCGTTCCCTCGCGATGACTTGGTCCAGGTTGGCCCGGTTCGAACCGATCACGCTGGCTCCTAGATCATCTGGCCATTGGTGACCTCTCCGACTGCTGCCTGAACCTGGATCAAGGTTTCAATTTGGGCTTGCGTGAGGTTCTCGATCGCCGCTTTCTGCTGGTTCGACAGCCCCTCCGCTGCTTGGTCGTTGATACAGTTGCCGTTGAGTAGTGCCTGAAGCTTTGGACCGTACGGCATGGTGATTCCTCCGCTGAACTGGAGTGAGTGAGAACTACGCCGCGCAGCGTGTTACGGCGCCGGAACACGATCTTTCACGCGCGGAGATGCAGCCACTTCGACTTGGTGACCTTCATCAAAGAGAGAAAGCGCGGATCGGTGTGGAGCGACTTGAGTAACGGATCGCGTTCGGCGAGGAGGGGAAAGTTCCAGAATCCCTGACGCACAGCGTTTTCCACCCAGTCCGTCGCCTGCGCATAGTCACCCATCATCGCGTAACACTGGGCAAGGGTCCATGAGTACTGCAAATCGTGGCGCGACTGCTCGATCACCTCGGGCGTCAGCGCCTCACGCGCGAGCTCAGGCGCCGCCTGCACCGCTCGACAAAATGTGCGCGCCAACCCGGCGAAGTAGCTGCCGGGAACGTAGGTGCTCACCTCCTCCAGTACCTCGCACGCGCGCGCATTCTCTCTGGCCATCGCGAGTGCCTGGCCATATGCGATGCTCGTGATCGGGTTCTGTGGCTCGAGCTCATGGGCCTTTGCCAGCCACGGAAGCGCACGTTGCGGATCTCCATCGAGGACATCGAGGAAGCCAGGCACAAGGTGGTGCAGTGGCGTGAGCGGATCGATGTCCAGCAGTCGGATGGCAAGCGCGTAGCCAGACGATGGACGTCCGACGAACCCATAAATGATCGACAGCCAGAACAGGGCGTCGGGATCGTTCGGGTTGGCGTCCAGCGCAGCCTTCAGATGATCGATGGCGACCTGCGGATCTCCCTTGGCGTGTATCTCGATTAGCCCCAGAAGGCGCCGAGCTTCGGGCGAGTCCGGGTCGATCGCCATGATCCGGTCGGCACACTCCCGAGCACGCTGGAAGTAGTGGGGCTCGGCGCTTATTCCGGCGTTCACGTATTGCCAGTACACGTAACCCATCGCTGACCAGAGCGCGACGCTATCGCCGTCTATCTCGGCAGCCTTCTTCAAGTAATCGAGCGCCAGGTCGAGAGCGGGTCCGGTGAACGTGTAGATCTCCTGCTTCGCGCGCAGGTAATACTCGACCGCGCGCGTGTTCGTGATTCGGTGCTCGTTGAGGCGCTTCCGCTCACTCGCACTGATCTGCAGCGCTAGTGCATCGACCACCGCGCGTGAAATCGTCTTCTCTAGCTCGAAAAGCCCTTGCAGGACTCCCTCGTAACTCTGCCCCCAAACAAGTTCCTCGGTTTCTGCCGCGATCAACCGTGTCGCCACACGAATCGCGTCACCGGCTCGTTGCACCGAGCCCTCAAGCACGTACTTGACGCCGAGATCCTTCCCCAATTCATGGGCGCTTTTTGCCGTGCCCTTGAGATGGACAGCGGACGTATGTGAGATGACTCGCAACGCCGCGAGTCCGGAGAGACTCGTTATGATCTCGTCCGTCAATCCGCGGGCGACGTAATCCTCTCCTGCAGCGGGGGAAAGCTGTGCGAAGGGCAGGACGAGTACACCCGGCCGGCTCCCCGGTGCCGCCTTCCTGGACGTGGCTCGCGGTGGAGCCGACGCACTCGACCCGTTCCGCGCGCGTGCCTCGGTTTCGATTTCGGCGAGCTCAGCCGCGAATTCCGCGAGATTTCCGTGACGGTCGGATGGATCCTTTGCGAGCGCCTTCTCGATCGTGCGTTGGAGCGGCGCCGGAACCGTGGGCCTCGCGCTCCGAATCGACGGTATCGGACTCATGACGTGGCGTGTCAGGACAACGCGCGGTGACGGACCCGAATACGGCGGTTCCCCGGCGAGCATTTCGTACAACACACATCCGAGGCTATACAGATCCGTGCGCGCATCGGGCGTACTCGAAGGGATGCCCTGCTCCGGACTCATGTACGCTGGCGTTCCGACGACAAGCCCGGACTCTGTGATCTGGTCCGTGGCTGCTTCCTGTATGCCGCGCGCGATTCCGAAATCGGCGATCTGCGCGACTTCCCCTGAAATCAGGATGTTCTCGGGTTTGATGTCGCGATGGACGATGCCTCGCGCGTGCGAATAACTCAGTCCGCTCGCGACCTGCCGCGCGATGCGTATGGCGTCAGCGATCGGCAGCATCCCTTTGGTCGAGAGGAGATCACGGAGACTCGCTCCTTCGACAAAAGGCATCGTGAAGTACAGAAGCTCGTCCGCTTCTCCAGAATCGAAGAGGGGGAGGATATGTGGGTGGTGAAGGGTCGCCGCAATCGCGATCTCTCGGCGGAAACGGGCAGTGGTGAGCAACGCCGTTAGCTCGGGCCGGAGAACTTTCAACGCTACCTGGCGACGGTGCTTGTGCTCCTGGGCAAGGAACACGGACGCCAGACCACCCCTCCCGACCTCACGATCGATCGTATAGAGGCCCTGCAGGGCCGCTCCCAAACGTTCCCGCAAGTCGCTCAAGAGGAAGACCGGAAAATCGCGCGCCATCTCAACGGGATCGCGATGGAGCGATATCGCGAGATACCGAGTCGCTCCAGGCGTCAGTGAACATCAGGCTCTCGACCGCGAACAACACTACTTCGGCAAGGAGCCTCCGGCCAGATACGCATCAGTGACCGTGAACGGAACCTCGAACCGCGCGACATCGCTCGGTGCAGCCGCGCCCATCCGCGAGCGAGGCGCTTCATTCACCAGGTCGGGGAGCGTATCAGGCTTATCCATTGATCGATGTGTGTGGCAACCTGGCAACCCTGTATCTCGATCTTCGCAGGCGTGAGGGGGTGCCCAATCCGCTGGTGCGTCCCGACCTTCAGGAACGTGATGTCCCCCACCCACGCTTGGTTGGGAGCGGTGACCGACATGCCCAGAGCCGGTTTGGGATGGCGCGCATATAGGTGGTGGATGTTCGCCTTCGCGCGGTAGCCGCGCACGGCCTTCGCGCGCAGCCCGGCCGCGCTCATGAGGCGCGCGACACGGCGGCGGCTGACCGCCCATCCGGCGTCGACCAGCGCGCGATGCAGGCGGGGCTGCCGTAGCGCTCCCGGTGGCGAAAGAAGAGGCGCGTGATCTCCGCGGAGAGTACCCGGTCCTGCTTCGCGCGGTCGCTCTCCGGGCGGCGCAGCCAGGCATAGAACCCGGTCGGCGTCACCTGGTAGCGCCGACAGAGCGACACGACGCTAAACCGCGCGCGCTGCGTGTCGATGAAGGCGAACGTGTCGCCTTTCGTGCGGAGCAGCACCGGATGGCTTTTAGGCGGTCGTGCTCCTCCTGTAGCTCGGCGTACTTCCGCTCGAGCGCCTGGAGCTGGGCGATCTCCCGCGCCGGCCCGGGGGGCGGTGCCTTCCACGCCTTCCCGCGAAGCTAGCCGTCGCGCACGTCCTTCCGCCACTTGGACAGCATGAGGGGATGAATCGCGAGCGTTTCTGGTTAGGTGGAAGTGTCAATGAAAGTGGTGCAAGAACCCTTGTCAGTTTCAGCGTTCGTTAGGCCGGCCGCTTCGAGATGGTCGCGTTGGCGTTTTCGAACCGACGACCAACGAACTAAAAGGGCGAACGCGCTTTGGGCCCGGCGAGCATTCTTCACGAAGCAGCGATTCAGGGGAATGAGAACGCGGTGAGGTTCCTCATCGATCACGGTGCCGATCTGACGATGACGGACTACCGCTATCAGTCCAACGCCGAAGGATGGGCACGGTACGGATCACATGATGAGCGGATGGCGGACTTGTTGGCGGCAGCTGCCGCGGACCGCGCTCATGAGAACGCGTAGCGATCGCTCGCAAGCTCTTCGCAAACTCTGCTAGCGGCGCCAGATCCTGAGTCTAGTGCCCCGAATGCGTGGTTTTACGGCGCACACATGGAAAGTGTGTTCAGATGAAGGCTGGCAAAGCGAAGGTGCGCGTTGGCGGCCTAACGAGCGTTAGGCGGCAGATCGGGGGTTGTTGAACGGGGTCCGCCCGTCTGTTCTGGCAGCCTGACGACGGAATCGAACTGAAGCATACCCATCCACCGCCGACGCCGCGACGTCGCGTGCTCGAGTACCACCAAGCCACGCTATCAAAGTCCAACTGGTCAGCGCGAGCCGGGGGCTGATAATACGGCGGTCTTTGTTTGCCTGGAGAACGGTGCACGGGGAGGAGAGGCGGATGCCATGATTCGACGACTTCTGCTTGCCACGTCGCTACTGCCATGGGGTGCGGGATGGGCTCAACAGCCCGCCGCTGCCGCGCCAGCGGACACCGCGCAGGCGCCCCAATGGTCGATTCCCGAGCGCCGCCTTGATCTCTATGCCGGGCTCAGGTCAAACGGCGGCACCAACTTCATGTTGGGCGCGAAGTACTCGCGCCGGCTACCCTCGAAGAGGAATTTGGCCGGCGCTGGATTCTTCGAGGTCGCCTTTGCCGACCCCACCGAATATCTGTTGGGGGCCCTGCTCCAGTATATGCCGCTGAACCGGATGCTTCTGGAAACGGGTCCCGGCGTCGCCCTCGATGGGGGCAGCGATTTCTTCTGGCGCGTGAGCGGGGAATACGAGCTGCAGATCCGTCGATTGTTTCTGATACCGAAGGTCTACGTTGACTTCGTGCATAGCTCGACCGTGGTCGGCTATGGGCTCGCCATCGGTCGCCGCTGACGAGCGGCCGGGACTGGCGGACGAGGTTCAATGGCTTCCCATGGTTGACGTGCGTCGGCGTCGCGGCAGCCGTTAGGCGGCGATCCCCGCGCGTAGCCCGCACCGTATGCCCTCGCTGAACCAGTGGCTGCGATGGCTGGAGCACCAGCCTAACGCCTGGAGTTGAGCCGCGACCGAAGTATCACGGCGCAGTCAGGGTGTGCCGCGCATCATTGGCGCGGGCGTGGGGTCACACCATGTACGGCGCAACCGCCGGACGCGGTCGGCGCACCCACGGGGCCGCACGTCATCGGGTTGAAGGGCGCGGGCGGCGCGAGGTTGACGATCGACCGCAGCTCGAGATTGTGCGCATTCACGACCGCGACGTTACCCGCGGCGCGGAGGCCGACCGGCAGCACGTTCCCGTAGTTCGGCTCGCCGCCACCGAACGCGTCAGGCTGGTTGTTTCCGACGCCCGGTATCTGGTCGAAGCGCAGGGTGGCGAGCTTGGCCACCGGCGTGGTGGTCAGATCGATGACGATGACCTCGTCCGAAAGCGGCGAGCTACCGAAACCGCGCGTCCCATCGGCGGTCATGGCAAAGCTGTGCCACGATGCCGCGCCGACGGCGCCGCGATCGGCCAACGTCTCGGTCGTCATGTCCAGTGTGTAGATGTGGCCCCCGCTGCCCGCGGAGGCGATGACGACGTGATCGTCGTCGCTCTTGATCATGCCGCAGGCGATGAAGCCGTCCGTTGGGATCTGGGAGAGCAGCGTCATCGATGGCACGTCGACGACGGCAATGCCATTCGGGTTGAGCGAGACGAATGCGCGCCGGCTGTCGGCACGGAACGCCGTGCAAACGGGCGCCTTGCCGGTCGCCGTACCGATGTCGAGGCTCGGGCCCACCGACCAGCTTCGGTTGGCTTCGTCCACGAACATCCTGGTCAGCGCCCTGGCGCCGATGATCGAGACGAGGGCCGTCGCGCCGTCGGGCGACACCTTCACCTGGTGCACGAGCGTCGGGGCGAGTTGGACGCTGTAGGCGACCTGTCTCGTGTTGGCATCGATGATGTAAACCTTGCCGTCAGTCATGCCGCCCACGTACGCGAAGTCGGGGGAGTGGAAGGTGACAATGTGGGGCCCGGCTCCGGAGGGCAGGTCGATCTTATCAATCGGAGACAGATTTTCGAAGTTGCGGATGAAGATCACGCTGCTCCCCTGACTCGTCACCCACAGCTCTTTGGGCATCTTGACCCCGGCCCGGTCTCTCGACGTCTGAACCTCCCGGGGGCGCACCTGGCTGACGTTTGTCGCGTCGTCACAGCCCACCACGGACTGACTCAGTGCCGCCAGGGTCGCCCAGACGATCTGCCGCGCTCCCACTCCATGCCTCATCGCCATTGTACCTCCCCGATGCATTGCATCGACACAGTCTTACCGGCGAGGATACCGCGAAGGCGCAACGACACAAAGCCCAAAAAGTGAACCGCGGCGCGTTAGGCGGTGGGTGCTCCCGCGAAGCGCGTCACGCCGAGGCACTCGCAGAGCGCGCGACGATGGCGAGGCGCGCCGCTGAGCGCGATGCCGCCCGCCTTGACTGCCTGCAGCAGTTGAAGTTGCCCGAGGCAGACGCGCGCGAGCACTTCCGTTTCGGCATGTACCTCGACATCCACGTCGAAGCCCGGGTCGAGCAGGCAAAGATCGACATCCGGTTGCTTCAGCACGAGCCAGTACTGGCGCTTCGCCTCTCGCCGAAAGCGAAAGAGCGCGACCATCCGCTTTGCCGGGATCTCCTCTCTCCGCACCATGCGGCGCAGCGCCCACATCAGAAAGTCCGGGTCGAGGTGCTCCTCGGTGAGGTCCTTGCTCGCCCAGCGGTAGCCCCACGTGCCGAGCGCATCGACGACCGCCCCCAGCGCGCGCCCCGCCTCGGTGAGTTGATACTCGCAGCCTCGGCGTCCGGGTACGGCGCACTTGTCGATGATGCCGCTTCGCTCGAGGGAGACCAGTCGCTGCGCCAGCAGATTGCGCGACATGCGCGGGACGCCATGGTGGATGTCGCTGAACCGCCGTCCGCCGGCGAGCAACTCCCGGAGGATGAGTGGCGTCCATCGTTCCGCGAAGATCTCGGCCCCCAGTGCCACAGGGCAGAACTGTCCGTACTTCGTCATGTCTCGAACGTCTAGGGCGCGACAAATCGCCGCGCTTCGTCGAGCTCCGCCTCGCGACCTGATCCCGCCGCCACCGCCAGCAGCTCCTTATAGAAAGCGCGCGCGGCTGTCGTCTCGCCGGCCGCCGCGGCGGCGCGCGCGGCGCCGAGAAGACTGTTGAATCGTTTTGGATTCAACTCCAGCGACGTCCGATACATCGCGAGCGCTTTCGCGGCGTTGCGCTGCTCCAGCAGGAGATCGCCCCACAGTTCGTACGCGGGCACCGTCGGACCCGGAGTCACGGCGTGCTTCGGTGTGGCTCGCTCCAGCTCGGCCGCCTCGCGCATCCGCGCACGACTGGACGCCGTGTCGGTTTGTGCGTGGGCAATCCAGGACTGCAGCTCCAGCTCGAGGATGCGAATGTTACGCACGAACAGATCTTCGCCGCCGCTCCGGGCGACCGCGCCAAGCGTGGCGAGTCTGCTCGCGGCCACGCCAGCCTCGCCGATGATACCTTCGTGCGCCGCGCCGATTCCCTTGGCGAACCAGGTCACGGCTTCCGGCCAGGCGAACCCGTCCCAATCGAGCCCCGGCGTCTCGCGCGGAGTGAGCGATCGCGCCTCGCCCCACGCGCGTCGTTCCAGGGCGTAGCGTGCTCGCGTCGAGGCGAGGTGAAACGCCGTCTTGAACGTGGGCTGCAGGTTCCGCGTCTCGTGCAAGCGCTTCACTTGTGCCGCTGCTTCTTCGTCGGCGCCTGTCTGCAGGTACGCGTACACGAGGTACTCGACCGCGTGGGGAAATTCGTCCCAGACGTATTGGCCACGATTTCCGGCAGGGTGCTCCAACGCCGCCTGCGCGGCGAGCAGGTTCCCACGGATCACTCCGTTCCAATCACCGAGTCGCGTATAGATGTGCGTCGGCATGTGCAGCGCGTGCGGATTGCGCGGCGCGCTGGCTTCGTATTTCCGGACGACCTCGAGTGACGCGCGCTCCCGCCCCGGCGCGTCGCTCGCATGCACCAGGTAGTGCAGCGCGCCGGGATGCGCCGGGTTTTGCTCGTAGACGGCTGCCAGAATGTCGGCGGCGCGTTGCGAGTGCGCGATCACGGATCGGTCGTCCGGGGGCGCCGCGGCTAGATGCGCGAGAGCAAAGAATGCGGCCACGTCCTGATCACGCGGGTACGCGGCGTACGCCAACGCCATGGCCGCCTCCCACCGGCGAATGCGTCGCCAGTAGTCCGCCGATTCTGGCTCGCGGAAGAACTCCGCCGTTGCGTCCACGAGCAGGCGCTCGCGGGCGGACATGCCGCCGCGAGCTCTTGCCGTTTGCACGAGGTTCCAGCCCTGCCGCAGCTCCGCCGGTCCGGGTCGCGTCGGCCAGAGCGGCTGGAACAGCGTCATCGCGACTCCCCAATGCGCCATCGCGCACGCCGAGTCGATCTGCGCGGTCCGCTGAAATGACTCCCGTGCGCGCGGGTACGTCATGTGGTGCAGTAGCGCGACGCCGCGATTGAACTCGGTCCGTGCATCCGGGGAACAGGAGACATGGAAATCCACTGGACCCATCGCGTGTTCAATGATCGGCACCGTTTGCGTCTTTCCTTTCTCCCCGATATAGACGACCAGCAACCGCGCCCGCGCCACGCGGCTGGCGTTACGTGCGATGCCGTGAACTGTTCCCGGTGCCTCCCACCAGCTATCACCGACGTTGTGGATCTGTACCGGGCCGCTGTCGAATTGATTCTCAACCGTTCCTTCGAGGACGTACGCGAAGACGGCCACATCATGCCGATGCCGGGGCGCACCGGAGTTCGGCGGGAGGACGATGGCCGCCGCTTGGACCTCGCGGAAGTCACCGGTCGGGAGAGCTCGCATGACGAGGTCTGTGCGAGTTACCGACTGGTCTCCCGGCTGCTGCTGGGCTGAGGCAGGTGCGATCATCGCGAAACTCGCGAGACCCGCGAGGAGAATTGCAGGAATCGAGACCCTCATACGATGAACTCCATCCAGAGGTTGACACACGCTGACAATAGCCCCATTGTACCGATCGTTCGGTACAATAACGGACCCTGGTTCATCGATCAAGTCCGACCTGTTACGAAGGTGGCCATGACACCCGGTCCTTTTCACGAGGGCGAGCGATACGTACAGGAACGCGCCGGCGAGCGGGAAGTCGCCGTGCGCAACGGGTGGTTGGTCGCCGAGGCGATCCCGGTTCGAGCGATCCCCTTCCTCGCCCAGCAGCGGATGCTTGCGATCGGAAGCGTCGATGAGCACGGGGCGGTCTCCGCCTCCGTGGTCTTCGGAGTGCCGGCGTTCGCGTACAGCCCCGACGGTCTATCGGTGGTCCTCGATCGAACCCGGACCCACGCCAGTCCCGGCGACCCGGTCTGGAACAATCTCCGCGTCGGCGTCGCTGTAGGACTGCTGGCGATCGAGCTCGGTTCGAGACGCCGGCTCCGGATCAATGGAGTCGTGAGCACCCTCGATGCGGCGCGGATCGAAGTGAGTGTTCGTGAGGCGTATCCCAACTGCCCCAAGTACATCCAGCGTCGTCACCTCCGCGAGGAGCCGGGGATTCGTCGCAGCGAGTCACAACCGCACGCGAGCGGCGTCTCGCTGGACGAGGCGCGGTCGCTCGTGGTCGAGCGAATCGATACGTTCTTCGTGGCCAGCCGGCATCCCACGCGCGGGTTGGACGTCTCCCATCGTGGCGGCACCCCGGGTTTCGTCCGCGTCCTGGATCCGATCCGACTGCGCATCCCGGACTACGGCGGCAACGGCATGTTCAATACGCTTGGCAACTTCACGGTCGACGATCGCGCAGGTCTCGTCTTTGTAGATTTCGACCGCGGGAGCCTGCTTCAGATGACGGGAACAGCTGCCGTTCACTTCGACGAGGCTGAGGATCCTCGGCAGCCGACGGGAGGCACTGGCCGCTATTGGGATTTCCACGTCGACCGCTGGCTCGAGTCAGCGATTCCGACGCCGATCGCGTCGGAGCTTCTGGATTATTCAGTGCACAACCCAACCGCACCCGCGTAATCGGAAGGATGCCGGCTCCTCTCGCCACCAGGACTGAAGTTCTCGACCGGATTATGGAGTCGTTCCGAAAGGACGGCTACGATGGCGCGTCGCTCGAGACGATCTCCAAGCGAGTCGGGCTCGGCAAGTCGAGCCTCTACCACCACTTTCCCGGTGGAAAGGAGGAAATGGCTCTCGCGGTGCTGGCCCACCTGAACGAAGGGTTGCGCAAGACATTCGATGCCGTGAAAGCCGAGCCGCATCCGAAGAAGAAGCTCGATCTCATTCTAGACGCGATCGACGCCTTGTACGAGGGTGGAAAGAAGGCGTGTCTCCTGGCGCGGCTCGGTGCCAGCGTAGACCGGGCGCGCTTCGGCGCGCCGCTCAAGGCCACGTTCAGCGGCCTGATGTCCGTACTGGCGGACATCGGCCGTGCGGCGGGGTTGACCGCGCCCACTGCGCGTCACCGTGCGGAGCAGGCCATCGTGCGGATCCAGGGGGCGCTCGTGGTATCGGCGGCCATGGGTGACCCGAGTGTCTTCGATCGTACGCTCGGCGAATTGCGAACTACACTGCTCCTTCCTGACCGCAGACGGTAGCGCTTCGTACGTATGTGCCTAACGCCCAGCTGAAGCCGATCGCTACCGCGCATCCCGACAGGAGAATCGTTGGTCCAGCATGACGGAGGGCTCGCGTGCCGCGAGCTCACGCGCATGCCCGCCGGGGGTCAGTCCGAAACTGTGAGCGCGACCGCGAAGCGGTTCGGTCTTCATGGTCACGCCTAACGCATGCTGATCCACCGTCATGGCCATTCCCGAAGGGCGGCGAGGCTTCCGCGTTAGGCGATCCATCGACGGGAGGCGCCCGAGGCCGGGGTTCGCCGCCACCGCCCCGACTCCCAACGCGCTGCGCCGCCCGTGCGTATCCTAAGACCTCACTGACACAACCCTACCAGGCCCCCCGATGCGACTGATCCGCTCGTCAGCCTCGGCACTGCTCCTCGCAGTGCTCCCGCTCCCCATGCTCGCCCAGTCCGCCGCCCCGAAAAAGGCCCTCACCCAGGCCGATTGGGACCGCTGGCGCGCCATTCAGAACCCCACCCTGTCCAACGACGGGAAGTGGGCCGCCTACACCCTGAGCCCCCAGGTCGGTGACGGCGAGTTCGTCGTCCGCGCCACGTCGGGCACGACTGAATACAGGGTCCCGGTCGGCTACATCGGGCGCCCCAACAACGTCCCCGGCGCCCTCCGCCCACCGCAGACCCCCCCGGGAGCCGGCGGCGGTGGACGCGGGGGCGGCGGACGCTTCGGCGGCGGCGCCGGACCCGCGTCGCCCTTCTCCGCCGACAGCCGATACGCGTTCGTCATCGCGCAGCCTAATAAGGAAGCGGTCGAGAGCGCCCAGCGCGCCGCCCGAGCCGCCCGTGCCACGGGAGGTGCCGGAGCTGCGGCGGCCGACACCACTGGCGGAACGCCTTCGCTCGTGATTGTCGCGCTCGCCGACGGGAAGACCACCACCATCGCCGGCGTCCGCAACTTCCGCCTCCCCAAGGACAACGGGAAATGGCTCGTCTACTCGGCCGCTGACACCTCGCGGCGCGCGGCGGGTGACTCCGCCAACCGCGGCGCGGGCGGCGCGCCGAACCGAGCCGGCGGTGCTGGCGGCCGGCCGGGCGGCGGCCCCGGAGCCAACCGCGACCGCCGCCAGTACGGCACCTCGATCGTCCTCCGCAACCTTGATAGTGGCGTGGAGCAGAAGATCGACGACGTCCTCGCCTACACGTTCGACGACAGCGCCAAGGTCCTGGCCTACACCGTCGTCTCGCGCGACTCGACCAAGGACGGCGCCTACATCCGCAACCTCGCTGCCGGCACGACACAGACCCTGCTCGCCGGACGCGGCAACTACCGCGCGTTCACGTTCGACCAGAAGCAGCAGCAGTTCGTCTTCACGTCCGACCGCGACGAGTTCGGCAAGTCTAACGCACGCTCGACGGTCTACTACGGCACCCTCAAGGGTGGCAAGGCCGAGTCGCTGGTTGCCTCGAGCCTGCTGCCGAAGGACATGCACGTCGCGGACAACGGGTCGATCTCGTTCACCCGCAGCGGCAGCGCACTGCTGCTGAACATCGCGCCGCCACCAGTCGATTCCATTCCCGCGGACTCGCTCGTCGGCAAGTCGCAGTTCGACCTCTGGCACTACAGGGACCCGCAGCTTCAGCCGACGCAGAAGCTCCAGGTCGCGCGCGAGCGCAACAAGAGCTACCAGGCGATCTACAACCTCGCCACGAAGAAGCTCGTGCAGCTGACGACGGACTCGATGCCTAACGTCCTCGTCTCCGCCGACGGCCGCTCGGGGCTCTCGTCCACCTCCGTCGCCTACGACATCCAGCGCATGTGGGGCGACGACGGCAACGACGTCTACGTCGTCGACCCGAACACCGGCACGCGCAAGCTGGTCAAGCAGAAAATCTCGGGCCAGGCACAGCTCTCCGACGACGGCAAGTTCATCATTTTCTTCGACAACGGCGTCTGGTACACTCACCAGATCGCCACTGGCAAAACTGTTGATATTACGACTCCCGTGAAGGGCGTGCATTTCGACCAGGAGACGTGGAGCACGCCCGACACGCCGGCCGCCTGGGGCGTTGCCGGCTGGACGAAGGGCGACCGCTCGGTGCTCCTGTACGATCGCTTCGACATCTGGGAGCTCGACCCCACCGGCGCGAAGCCGGCCGTCGTCGTCACGGACTCGTTAGGCCGTCGCGAGAGTCTCGTGTTCCGCCTCGTGGACCTGGCCCGCGCCGATGAGGACGACCGCGCGATCGACCCGGCGAAACCACTCATGCTCCGCGCGTTCAGCGAGGTCACCAAAGCCTCGGGCTTCTACCGCGATCGCCTCGGCGCCAGAGCCGAGCCGGAGAAGATCGTCATGGGCGACCTCGCGTACGGCGTGCCGCAGAAGGCACGCGACGCCGACGTCTACATGGTCACGAAGAGCACGTTCATCGACTTCCCGAATCTCTGGGTGGGCCCGAACCTGACGTCGCTCACGAAGATCTCGGACGCGAACCCGCAGCAGAGCCAGTACAACTGGGGCACCGCGGAGCTCGTGACGTGGACCTCGTCCGATGGCGTGCCCCTCCAGGGCATCCTCTACAAGCCCGAGAACTTCGATCCGAAGAAGAAATACCCGATGGTCTCGTACTTCTACGAGGATCTCTCGGACGGCCTCCACAACTACATCGCGCCCACGGGCCGCAACGTCATCAACCCGACCCATTACGTCTCGAACGGCTACCTCATCTTCGAGCCGGACATCCACTACGAGGTCGGCTATCCCGGACCGAGCGCGGTCAAGTCTATCGTGCCGGGCGTGCAGAAGCTGCTCGAGCGCGGCTACGTCGACCCGAAAGGCCTGGGGCTCCAGGGCCAGTCATGGGGAGGCTACCAGACGCTCTTCATCATCACGCAGTCCCAGATGTTCTCGGCCGCCATGGCCGGCGCGCCGGTGGTGAACATGTTCTCGGCCTACGGCGGCATCCGCTGGGGCACGGGCATCGCGCGCGCGTTCCAATACGAGAAGACGCAGAGCCGCATCGGGAAGTCGATCTGGGACTCGCCTAACCAGTACATGGAGAACTCGCCGCTCTTCTGGCTGCCGCGCGTGACGACCCCGCTGTTCATCATGGCCAACGACGCCGACGACGCGGTACCCTGGTACCAGGGCATCGAGACGTTCGTCGCGATGCGCCGGCTCAACAAGGAGATCTACTTCATCAACTACAACAACGACGTCCACAACCCAGCGAGCCGCGCAAACCAGAAGGACATCGCAGCCCGCATGCAGCAGTTCTTCGACAACAAGTTGAAGGGCCAGCCGGCGCCGAAGTGGATGATCGAGGGCATTCCGGCGAAGGACAAAGGCCGCGATCAGCTGCAGATTCAGGTGCAGAGCGCGCAGCAGAGCGTCGTCCCGCAATAGCCGTTGTCATTCCGAACGCAGTGAGGAATCCTTGGCCTCCCGGTAGAGCGCTCTCGCCCGGGAGGCAGAAATTGGGGTCAGACTCGAATTACATCGTTTGGTTGCGGCCGAACGACCAACGGTTGTAATTCCAATCTGACCCCAGTTTGTTATAGCAAGGGTTCCTCTACCGGGAGGTATCGCAATGTGGAAGCTCACCCTCGTCGTTCTCGCCACCACCGCCGCCGCCGTCGCTTGTGCGGATCCCGACCGGTCCACCGGCGTCCAGCCCGACAATGCAGCGACGCTCGACCAGAACGCCGTCAATACGGCGAGTCTCCCGGATCTCATCGTCGACAGCAAGTCGACGCAGAACAACTGGCTCGTCCGCGTCGAAGATTTCCCGGCCGACTTCTGCAGCGTCCAGGAGGGGGGCGTTCAGCCGGGCACGCATACCGTCATCCGCTTCACCGTCACCACGCCGAACATCGGCGACGGGGACGTGTTCGTCGGGAGTCCGCTCAAGCACATGGACCCGAATGGTGATGGCAACTTCGCCGACCAGGATGGCCTGTTCGAGTTCGCCACCTGCCATGCGCACTTCCACTTTCAGCATTACGCGACGTACTCGCTGATCGACGCGAGCGGCAAGACGTGGAAGGCGGCGAAGCGCGGCTTCTGCATGCTCGACACCGACCCGTACAACGTCGGCACCGGCGACGGGAGGTGGAGCTACCGGAACTGCGGTACGGCGACGCGCGATGGCTTCCAGGGCATCAGCGACGGATGGTCCGACACGTACGTCTGGAAGCTCGGAGGCCAGTACTTCGTGCTCGATGGCGGAGACGGGCAACCCGCCGTGCCGCCAGGGGTCTACACGATACGGGTCGAGGTGAACCCCGCGTACGCTCCGGTCGGCGGCGCCTGTCCGCGCGTGACGGACGAGAGTACGGGCCTCTGCCACCAGTTTGCCGAGAGCGACTACTCGAACAACATCGGCGAGGCGACCGTGATCATTTCCGATAAGCCGGGACGCACCGGCTACGGAACCATCAAGAACGCGCCGACGCTCAAGGCGAGCGACGAGATCGACCACAAAGGGCAGTAGGGATTGGGCTATCGGCAGCAACGCGGAACCCTCGGGGTGCCTCAGTCGAGCGCATCCCGAGGGTTCCGACTTTGCGGGTTTGTCGTTAGGCCGGTAGCGCGCGCCGGCCCGGTTCAGTCATCCGGCAAGCCGGGGAATCGCACGCCGTAGGCCTGGCAGATCTCTGCAGTCCGCTCCGGCTGGAACTCGATCGCGTAGCGCTCCGGCAGGTCGGCGTTGGGCAGCACGTCGCCGGGGCCTGCCGCATTCGACGCCGAGATGGCCTCGCCCAGCTCGTTGAAGAAGTGCTCGAACCCGGCGGGCGAGATGATCTCGAGGATACGACATGGCTCGTCGCCGGCATTCCAGAACGTGTGCCACTGCTGGCGCGGCTTGAAAACGAGATCACCCGGCTCCGCGTACACGACCTCGCCGCCGAGCAGCGCGCCCATGCGCCCCTCGAGCACGTAGCTGTACTCGTCCTCCCGGTCGTGCCGGTGCAGCGGCGCGGCGAGCGTGCGCGGTGGAATGGGATGCTCGACGAGCGAGAAGCCGCCGCCGGTCTCCGCACCCCAGACCATGAAGCGCACACCGACGGATCCCAGGTCCACGGACTTGCCGTCGCGCGGACCGATGATGCGCGGACCGGTCGAGCCGTCGAACCGGGACGTTGGGATCTCGGACTGCTCGGCCGGCTGCGTGCGCTCGACCTGCTGTATCGTGGCCATGGTAGCCTCTCCTCACATGGAAGCTTATGGTATCCGTATTTCAGTGAACGTTAGTGATCACTGAACGTGGGTGAAAATGTGGCCCAAGGAAGTATTTGTCAAGAGTTCAGTGAACATGTAAGTTCATTCAAATGGCGACCAGGAAATACCAGCAGAAACGCCGAGCCGAGCAGCAGTCCGACACGCGCCGGCGTATCGTCGAGGCGGTCGTGGCGCTGCACCGCGAGATCGGGCCGGCACGAACGACCATCAAGGCGATCGCCGAACGCGCGGGTGTCGAGCGGCTGACCGTGTACCGCCACTTCGCCGACGAGGGGGCGCTCTTCGCCGCGTGCGACGCGCATTTTCGGACGGAGTCGCTTCCCCCCGACCCGGCAGCCTGGACCGGCGTGACGGATCCGGCCGCGCGTCTGCGCGCCGCGCTCCTGGCGTTCTATGGCCACTACCGGCGGGGAGAAGACATGATCGCCCACGCCCAACGGGACGCCCCGCAGCTCCCGGCGCTCGCCGAAGTGCTGGCGCCGTATGGCCAGTTCATGGAGGGGGTGCGCGAGGACCTTCAGGCGGCGTGGTCGGTGAGCGATGACGCACGCGCGCGACTCGGCGCGGCGATCGGGCACGCGCTGCGCTTCGACACATGGCGCTCGCTCGCTCGCATCGAGAAGTTGGATGACGCGGAGGCGGCCGACCTCATGGTCGACCTGGCGCGCGCGGCCGCAGCGGTGCGGGACCCGGGCTGACCGAGGTCCGCGCCTCGGCGGTTCGCGAGCCGGCGGTCGTGCGGCGCGCCTAACGATTCATTGCGGTCGGCTCGCTGAGGGGCGACATGTCTGCTGTCTCGAACGAGGTCCGCTTCGCCCTCCGCGGCTTCCGCCGCACCCCGGGCTTCTTCGTCACGGCCGTCATCATCCTCGCACTCGGTGTCGGGATGTCCGCCGCGATGTTCAGCCTCTTTCGTACGGTGCTCGTGCGTCGGCTGCCCGTCGTCGATCAGGACCGCATCGTCGTGATGTGGACGTACGCATCCGACCCGAACACTGAGGTCACCACCGGCACCAAGGTACTGTCCGTCGTGCGGCAGGAGTCGCGGACGATGCGCGACATCGCCGCGATCGCGCACTGGCCTGCCGTCGCGTCGCCATTCCAGTACGGCGAGCAGTCGGTCGAGCTGAACCGCGGTATGGTGACCGGGAACTTCTTCGACGTCCTTGGCGCGCGTCCCGCCCTCGGCCGTCTGTTCCGTCCGAGCGACGACGAGGTTCCGGGGATGTCCCCCACGGACTCGCGCACACTCGTGCTCAGCTATCGCGCGTGGCGGGAGAAGTTCGGCGGCGACTCGTCGGTGATCGGGCGTCATCTCGTGGAGCCACTCATCCGCACCGATTACACCATCATCGGCGTCGCACCGCCGGGGCTCGCCTACCCCGCCGGCGTGGACTACTGGATTCCGATGTGGTCGGGCTGGCAGTCGACCGTCTCGTCGTTTGCCGTCGCGCGGCTCGCGCCGGGTGCCACGCTCGCCGCGGCGCGCGACGAGTACGCAGCGATCGAGCGACGTCTCGCGCTGCCGATGCTCAATCTCCGCGGCGCGCACGCCGCGACGTTCGCCGAGACGGTGCTGGGCGACGTGCGCCCGGTGCTCCGGCTGCTCACGGCGGCCGTCGCGCTGCTGCTGCTCATCGCGTGCCTCAATGTCGGCAACCTGTTGCTTCTGCGCGCGTCGACGCGCGCGCGCGAGCTCGCCGTCCGCCGCGCGTTAGGCGCCGGCTTCGGCCACCTCGTGCGACAGCTGCTCGTCGAGGCCTTGGCGATCGCGGTCGCCGGCGGTGTGCTCGGGCTCCTCGTCGCGGTCGCCGCGCTCCGGGTGCTCGTGGCCTATGCCCCGGCGAACATCCCGCGCCTCGACGACGTGCGCCTCGACGGCGCACCGATCGGCGTCGCGGCGGCGGTCGCCGCGCTCGCCGTGCTGCTCTTTGGTGTCGTGCCCGCACTGCTGATCGCGCGCGGGCAGCTCGCCACGCCGCTCCGATTCGACGCGCGCATCGGGAGCGAGACGTCGCGGCGTCGCCTCGTGCGTCATACGCTCGTGGCGTCGCAAATGGCACTGGCGATGCTCCTGCTTGGCGGCGCGGCGCTCCTCGGACGCAGCCTCGCTCGCCTGCAGTCGCAGGAGACCGGCTTCGAGAGCGACCACCTCTCCGTGGTCTGGTACTCGTGGAACGCGCTGAAGGACAACTCGTTGGCCAAGATCGTCGCGTTAGGCGACCGCCTGCTTCCCCGTATCCGCGCGATCCCGGGAGTGACGGCGGCCACGCCGCTGGTGGCGCCGCCGATGCTCGGCAACGGGGTCTGGCAGGTCCGCTATGGCGTCGAAGGTCAGTCGGAGGCAGAGGTTGCAACGAACCCACTGTTCGCGACCGACATGGTCGGGCCGGAGTTCTTCAGGACGTTCGGCGTCCGTCTCGTGCGCGGTCGCGCGTTCACCGCGCGCGACGACGCGTCCTCGCCGCTCGTGGCGATCGTGAGCGAGTCCGTCGCACGCCGGCTCTGGCCGGGTCGCGACCCGATCGGCCAGCGCATCCGCGTGCCGAACGCGACGCCGGCGAGCCTGCTCGGCGCCGATGGCTGGCGAACCGTGGTCGGCGTGGCGCACGACACGCACCTGCGAACGCTTCGCGAGATATCGCCGATGGTGTTCCTCCCTTCGGTCCAGGCGTACTGGCAAGGCTCGATCGCGATCCGCAGCACGACGGACCTGCCGGCACTGGTCCCGGCGTTGCGCGCCGCGGGACGCGAGGTCGATCCCGACCTCGCGCTCTGGAGCCCGCGGACGATGGATCAGATCCTCGCCGAGCCGCTCGCGCAGCCGAGGTTGGGCGCGCTGCTGGCGTCGAGCTTCGGGATCGTGGCGCTCGTGCTCGCGGCGATCGGGCTCTTCGGCGTGATGGCGTCGCTGGTCCGCGACCGGACGCGCGAGTTCGGCATCCGGATGGCGTTAGGCGCGCCGGCGGCACACGTCCGGATGACGGTGCTCGGACAGGCCGGTCTCGTCGTCGGATCCGGCGCGATCGTCGGGCTGGTGACGGCGCTCGCGACCTCACGGGTGGTCGGAGCGCTCCTGTTCGGGGTGAGCCCGACGGACCCGCTCGCGCTCGGTGGAGCTTGCCTCGTGCTGCTTGCCGTCGCGGGCGCGGCCGCCTATCTGCCGGCCCGGCGTGCGACGTCGATCGACCCGGTTCGCGCGCTGCGTGCTGATTGAGGATCAAAAACGAAACGGCGCAGCGCCCGAAGGGCGCAGGGCCAAGCGGCGCGGAACCCGAACAGCGCCGGGCCCGAACAGCGCGAAACCCAGACGGCGCAGGCCCGAAGAGCGCAAGAGCGCAAGACCCAAACGGCAATTGCAGCGGGGCCGCCGTTGTCGTTTGGGTCCCGCGGGCGCCGTTCCGGTCCTGCGCCGTTGCGCCCTTTGGGGTTGCGCTGTTCGGGTCCGGCGCCGTTCGGGCTTGGCGCTGTTCGGGCCCTGCGGCCGTTCGGGTCCTGCGGCCGTTCGGGTCCTGCGCCGTCGGTAGTCCGTCGATTCGACCGGTCGGATTGGCGCTTGACGGGCTCCGCGCAAGAAACGAATGTTCAAGGCCCGTCAACCCTGAACGGACCACGCGCGCACGGACTGCCCGTGCGCGCGTTGCGTCAGACCGTTCCTCCACCAGCAGGTCGAGGTAGCCATGCAGCATTCAAGAAAGTCGGTTGCGCGGTTTGCCGCACTCGCCGTCATCGCATTGGCCGCGTGTCAGGATGCATCGCAACCGACCGCGCCGGTCGTTACACCGCAGACTCCGCAGGCTGCACGGTCTCCGCAGGCTCAGGCTCGCCTCGAGGCGCTCTTCCAGAGCACGTCGCCCGAGGTGATGGCGGTCCCGGGAACGGTGTTCGCGGACAACGATGAGGTCGCTGGCAAGCTCGTGTTCGGGGTGTAGCATCAGGGCGAAGCGAACGGCGTGCGGAACGCGCTGGCACGACGCGGGATTGACGAGTCGGACTACGAGATCGAGCTCACGAAGCCGATCGAGATGAAGGCGACCCTGCGAGACGAATTCCGCCCAACCCAGGCCGGGATCCAGATCCATTTCAGCCGCTACGTCTGCAGCCTCGGCTTCAACGCCGACGTCGATGGTCAGCCCTCGTTCGTCACCGCCTCGCACTGCACCGCAACACAGGGTGGCACCGAGGGCACGCTCTACTACCAGCCCTCGAGCAGCGCCAACGGGACGCCGATCGCGACGGAAGCCGACGACCCCCTCTACGTGAAGAATGGCCCGGGTTGCCCGAAGGGGAAGAAGTGCCGATGGAGCGATGCTTCGCGAGCGGCGTACGCGAGCACGGCCAGCTCCAGCCGCGGCATCATCGCCAAGACGGACGGCGTGAACACCGGCAGCCTGACCACCGCCGGGGTCTTCACAGTCACCAGCCAAGACAACATCACGACGGACTTCCCGATCGGAACGGTGCTGAACAAGGTCGGTCGCACGACCGGCTGGAGCCAGGGTCCCGTCTTCAGGACGTGCGCCAATACCAGCGTTGCCGGCTCCACTGTGTACCTGCGTTGCCAGACATTCGTGCAAGCCAACGTAGCCGGCGGCGACAGCGGCTCGGGAGTTTTCCGCATCACGGGCGGTGACAACGTCCAGCTGGTTGGCATCCTCTGGGGCGGTGCCTCCGACAATTCGTACTTCGTGTTCAGCCCGCTCTCCGGGATCGTGCGGGAGTTGACCGGAACGATCGTCGCGACCAACTAAGCCGTTTTCGTCAGCGACGCCGGACGACCGTGTTGGTCGTCCGGCGTCGCTGCTTTTGCCACCTCTGACAGCCGTGCATCCCGACTCACTCCGCCTCGAGCTCGATGTTGCGACCGAGGCTCGCGTCGGCTCGGTTGTTTCGATCGCGCTCCGCGTCCGTAACGTCGGCGACCGGCCGATCGACCTCTACCTCCGCGGCCGAACGGTCGCGTTCGACGTCATCGTTAGGCGAGACAGCGGCGAGGTCGTGTGGCGCCGGCTCGAGAACGCCATCATTCCGGCCATCCTCCGGATCGAGACACTCGCACCGAACGCAACGCTCGAGCTTCGCGCGGACTGGAGCCTAGCGACCACCACCGGAGCCACGGTGACGCCGGGGACCTACGCCGTGCAAGGCGTCCTGCTCACCGAGGATGCGGAGTTGCGCACCGTGCCCGTCAGTCTGCACGTCAGCGGCGGCTGAGCCGGCGCCATAGGATCAAAACGAAACGGCGCAGCGCGAACGGCGCACGGCCAAACGGCGCACGGCCCGAACCGCGCAGCGCCCGAACGGCGCTAAGCCCAGACGGCGCACGACCCGGAGAGCGCAAGAGCGCACGACCCAAACGGCGCCGTTGTCGTTTGGGCCGCCGTTGTCGTTTGGGCCCTGCGCCGTTGCGCCGTTCGGGCGTTGCGCCGTTCGGGCCCCTGCGCCATTCGGGTCTTGCGCCGTTCGGGCTCTGCGCGGTTCGGCCTGCGCCGTTCGGGCCGTGCGCCGTC
>Ga0105249_10000776_pt1 | contig 28611 bp, 26 predicted proteins | sample KBSS44metaG_FD_81522 | JGI IMG/M metagenome (GOLD analysis project Ga0105249, IMG submission 81522) | Switchgrass rhizosphere microbial communities from Kellogg Biological Station, Michigan, USA - KBS S4-4 metaG | ecosystem: Host-associated > Plants > Roots > Rhizosphere > Soil | place...
CACTCCAACTCGCGGATCAGAAAATCACCGATCAAGCCGCGCAGTTTGCGAGCCGCATCAAAAACATCGCGGACCTCGAGTCGGTGGCGCGCGAGCTGCAGACCATGGTCCAGGAATCGGGCCTGTTCCAACGCGGAGATCCCGTGCCCGGCCTCGGCGCCGCACCGCAGGTTGCGGCGGCGGCGTTCACGCTCCAGGGCACTGCGGCGAGCGCACCGCTCGGCACAGCCCGCGGTCCTGTCTTCATCGCAGTCTCGGAGCGTAAGGATCCATACGTACCCATGCTCGACGAGGTCAAGGAAAAGGTGCGTGAGGATCTGATCAAGGCGAAGGCGACGGAAGCGAGCCGAGAGCGCGCGATCGCCATCGCAGCGGCGCTCAGGTCATCGAAAGACTTCGCCGCGGCCGCGAAGGCGCAGGGCCTCGAGGCCAAGGACACCGAGCTCGTTCCTCGTGGCGCCGCGCTGCCCGATATCGGCGTGAGTTCTGAAGTCGATCGGGTTGCGTTCTCGTTGCCCGCGGGCTCGGTCAGCGATCCGATTCAGACCACCGACGGCACCGTCATCGTTCGCGTCGTCGAGAAGCACGATGTGACGCCTGACGAGTTGCGCCAGGGGCAGGAAGCGTTTCGAGCCGAGCTGCTCAACGAACGCCGGGCGCGATTCTTTTCGGCGTACATGGGCAAGGCCAGGGAAAAGATGAAAGTCGAGATCAAGAGCGACGTGCTGCGTCGCGTCCTGGCCGCATATCAACTGTAGGTAGCGGCGGGTCTTTAGACCCGCCGTGAGACTCGTCGATCAATTACGGCTTCTTGTTGGGATCGTAAGTAGCCTTTACGGTCCCTTTCGCCTTCGCAATCGCGAATAGCTCCGGATAGAACTGAACGAAGGTGTTGTCGACTGCCGTGTTCGTAGAGTGGCAGGCGTAGCAGGCCGCCGTCGCGGGCAACGGCGCGGCGCTCGCGACGAGTCCATCGCGACTATCGAAGCTGAAATATCCCCAACCGCCAGTGCTCTTGAATCGCTCTGTGTCCTTGACCGCGGCCTCGATCAGGGCGATGTCTCCCTGCGTGTGCCCACCGTTATTGATCGAGACATTCACTTCAGCCTTTCGGATTTCGAGGAGGAACATCGTCTTGTCCGGCCACGTGCCAGAACGCAGGAACGCGGCATAGGCATCGCGCGTGACGAAGACGTTGTCGAACATCGGAGCGCGGCCAGTGGCAGCCTGCGCAGGGCCGTAGGTCATACCGAGCCCACTCGTCACGAATACCCACGAGCGGTAATCGAGCGGACGTATCAACTGGCCGGTGCTCGTGAACGCAGGTGCCGCTGTCGCCTGCTGTGCCGACACCGATGGCCCCGTGACGGCGACTGCTACCCACGCGCAAAGCGCAAAGCACAGAATTGTCCTCATGTTCACCTCACGAATGTGAACGGCATCAACGCCAGCGGCTCTCCGCGCCGGAACAGGCGCGTCGGCGCTGATAGCGCAGCCATCGCGCGACGCTCGGACGTCCCGGCCAGCATGCTCCACAGACCCGCCGTGCCTGCGCCGCCAAACTGTTCCGACAGCGCGTCGAGCAGGCCGCGACGCTCAGGATAAACGACAAGCTGCACGTCTTCGTTCGCTGGAATTTTGGCTTTTTCTTTCGCCAGGGCGACGGCGGCATCGAGCCCACCGAGCGCGTCGACGAGGCCGTGACCGAGCGCCTGTCGCCCCGTCCAAACACGCCCCTGCGCCACCGCGTGAATCGCTTCGGGCGTGGACTTGCGGGACTCGGCGACCTTCGTGAGAAAGTTCTTGTAGAAGTCGTCCATGAAGGACGCCACCTTCTCGCGCTGCGCCGGCGTGAACGGCGCGAACGGCGAGTAGATGCCGGCGTTCGCACCCGAGACGACCGCCTCGGTCGTGACCCCGAGCTTGTCGAGCGTCCCGCCGATCACCATCTTGCCGCCGAAGATGCCGATCGATCCGGTCAGCGTCCCGGGCTGCGCCACGATCGCCTCCGTCGGCATCGCGATGTAGTACCCGCCAGAGGCAGCAAGGTCCGACATCGAGGTCACGATCGGCCGCTTCGGATTCTCGTCGCGCGTGATCTTCAACTCGCGCCAAATCACGTCCGAGGCCACTGACGAACCGCCCGGGCTGTCGATGCGAAGCACGATCGCCTTGATCGAGGCATCGTCTCGAATCTTCCGGATCTGATCGATGATCGTCTCCGAGCCCACGACGGATCCGTTCACGCCATCGAAACCGCTCCTGCCGGATACGATGGTCCCGACGACGTAGAGAACGGCGATTCGCGATCGCGTGCGCAATCCCACTGATTGCGGCCTGGTACGCTGGTAGTCGCCGCCCTCCATCCGGCGGGTGGCCTTCCCGTCGCCGAGCTCGGGCACGCGATCGTCGAGCTCGTCCTCGTAGGCGAGGTCGTCGACGAGTCCTGCATCAAGTGCCTCCTTGGCCACGAACGGTCCCTTGTCGAGCAGGTCGCGGACCTCGTCCTCGCTTTTCTTGCGGGCGTCGGCAATTCCCGCAACAAGCTGGTCGTACATGTCGCGATTCAGCGACTGCGCCATCTCGCGATGGGCGGGGGTGAATCCCTTCTGGGTCAGCTGATTCGGCGCCGTCTTGTAATCGCCGATGTGTACGAAGTCGGGATAGGCGCCGATCTTATCGAGCGTCCCGCGCAAGAACATCTCGTACGAGGCGACACCTGTGAGGTCGAGCGAACTGGTGGGCATCAGGAAGACACGATCGGCCGCACTCGCGAGGTAGTACTCGCGATCGCCGCCGAACTCGAGAAACGCCGTCACGTGCTTGCCCGATTTTCGGAACGCGACGATGGCGTCGCGCATCTCCTGCACCTTGCCCCAGTACGGCACGTTCAGCGTCGACGGCATCAGCAACACTGCGCGGACGCGGTCGTCCCGGCTCGCGCGCCGCAGCGCCTCCACGAAGCCGCGCACGGTGCTCACGTCGCGACCGAACACCTGCCCGACCACATCATCGGGCTCGACTTCAGGCAGATCGCCGCCCGGACGCAGGACCAGCGTGGCCGAGGACGGGACCGACGGTCCCCGGGAAACAGCGACAAACGTCAGCACGACAGCGGCCATCGAGACGACCACCGCCAGGCCGATCAGCGACAGGACCAGACGAACACCTCGGCGTGAAGCCACGACGACCCTCCTGGAAGTTGAGGATTCATTGTACGGCGCGTCGAGCGCACGCCTGAGCGTGCGCGGCGAAAATTGTGAGTTGAGAGATAATCACCCGTCGTGTCGAAACCATTGAGTGCACTGCTAGTGGCCCTGCTCATCTCGGCCTACGGCTGTGGATCGGAGTCAGCGAATATGGGCCAGTCGAATATTTCGGAGCTCGTGAAGAACGATGACGTGCCGGGCACCGGCAACGAGGCCGGCGCCGGACGCCAGGTCACGGTTCACTACACAGGCTGGCTCTACGACCAGGCCAAGGCCGATCACAAGGGCAAGAAATTCGACAGCTCGCGCGATCACGGCGAGCCGTTCCAGTTTGGTCTTGGCGCCGGCCAGGTGATTCGGGGCTGGGACGAGGGTGTCGCCGGCATGAAGGTCGGGGGCAAGCGCACACTCATCATTCCGCCGAACATGGGCTACGGCAGTCGTGGCGCCGGCAGCGACATCCCACCAAACTCCACCCTGCTGTTCGAGGTCGAGCTGCTGGACGTGCGCTAGCCGGCTCGCTTCATCAACATGGGGCGTGTCTACTGTCAAGCCGGCTCGCCCGCGCGGAGCGCGGGCAGAAGACGCTGCCACTAGCGAGGCGGAGCCACATGCTCGTCGGTCGCAGGCGCAGCCTCGCTAGCGCAAGACGTCGTGGCTGACTTCGCCGACGTCGACATCGAATCGATCAATGTCAGCGGAGACGGTATCGCCCGGCTGGCGCGTACTCCACTGACGGTTCCGTTCACCATTCCAGGCGAACGCGTACGCGTTCGCCTGAGTACGACGCGCGCGGGAACGCTGACAGGCTCGCTCGTCGAGATCCTGCGCGCATCGCCCGACCGGGTGCCGCCACGCTGCCGCCACTTCGGTCCGCATGCAGAACACGGCCGAACGTGCGGCGGTTGTTCCTGGCAACACATCGCCTACGGCGCGCAACTCGTGCTCAAAAGCGATCTCGTCACCCGTCTGGTTCGGGAGAACGTTCGAACAGCGCCGGCCGCATTGCCGACGCTGCCCGCGACACCGAACGACGAGCCCTGGCAGTATCGCAACAAAGTCCATTTCGTCGTCGAGCGCAGCCCGCATGGACTCGTGATGGGGCACTACGCTCGCTCCTCACGACGCATCGTCGCGGTCCAGGAATGCCCGGTCCATGACGACCGCGGAAACATCGTGGCGTTCGCGTTGCGCGACGCGTGTCGGCGAGCGGATGCGCGCGAGGTCAAGAGCATCGCCGTCCGCGTCGGCGTCAGCAGGGCAGAGACGATGGCGACACTGGTTGTGACGAGCGAGCGAGACAAGCGCGTGCGCACGGCGTCGCGACGCGTGCTGGCGGGCGCCGCTGCGCCCACGTCCCTGCACGTCAACATCCACCCGCGCGGCGACGCGTTCATTTTCGGGAGGGAGACACGCCACATCGCTGGCCCCGAGCGCCTGCGAGAGGACGTCGGAACCGCATCGTTCCTGATTTCCCCAACCTCGTTCTTCCAGACCAACGTTCGAGCGGCCAGAATCCTTGTGGAACAGGTGCTTGCCGCGATACCACCCGACGCGAGCGTGCTCGACCTCTATGCGGGCGCCGGGCTGTTTGCGCTTCCGCTGGCGCTGTCGGGCCACATGGTGGTGGCGATTGAAGAGAACCGCAGCGCCGTGATTGATGGGCAGGCAAGCCTTCGGCTGAGCCGCGTGCCCGAAGCTCGATGCCGCTTCATCGCCAAGCCGGTTGAACTTGCGCTTGGTCGTGGGCGTGATGCTGCCTTACGGGATTTCGACGCGGTCGTGCTCGATCCACCGCGCGAGGGATGTCAGCCATCGGTGATCGATCGCGTCTTCGGCCAGCGCGGTCCGGCGCGGGCGGTGTATGTCTCGTGCGATCCAGAATCACTCGCGCGCGACCTCGGGCGCATCACGAAATGCGGTTACGCAATCGTTTCCATGCAGCCGGTGGACATGTTCCCGCACACGCCGCACACCGAGACCGTCGCCGTTATCGATCGACGCGGGTAAACGCTGTGAAGGGGTCTGATCGCTTCACCCGCGTTCACTTCGCCGGCGTGGCGATCGGCTTGCCCTTTTCAACGATGTAGGTGGCGAGGACACGAGTGCGCGCCGACCCTTTGTTGGTCGCGTTATGGACAGTGCCAGCAGGTACGAAAAACGTCTCGCCCGCCTTGAGCGTGACGGTCGGCTTCCCCGTCTGTTCGAAGACGAGCGTGCCCTCGAGAAGATATCCCGCCTCTTCGCCCGGATGGGTATGCGCGCCCGACGTCGCGCCCGGTTGAAACTCGGCGATGGCGCTGACGACTTCGCGACCCGGCGTCGACAGGTCGCCTCGCTGGATCACGGTTCGAGAGAAGCCGGGCTGTTGGGCCTGGGCGCCCGCCACGACGACGAACACCGCGACGGCAATTGCGAGAGATCTCATTCGGACTCCTTATTGGCCGGTTCCAGGTCCCCGTTCCAGGTTCCAGGTTCCGGAATTGCCAAGGTTAGGGCAAAAGTGCCTCTAGCCAAAAATTTGCTGAAATTCGGGCGTGATGGATTGTCTAATGGAGTTGTATGGGTGGAAGGTCCATGAGTGGGAGAGGTGTCTCGATTGGCGGAGCGTTCCTGGCGACTGTGATGCTGCTGGTCACGGCTGCCGCGAGCACTGCGGCCGACAGCGACACGCGACTGGCGGACGCCGCCATGCGTCGTGACGTCGCGATGGTGCGCAGCTTGATCGCCCAGAGAGTCGACGCCAACGTTCCCGGGCAAGACGGCACTCCCGCGCTGCACTGGGCGGTGCGCGTCGACGATGTCGCGACGTCGAAATTGCTGCTGGGTGCAGGCGCTCAGGCCACGTTGGCAAACCGGTATGGCCTCACCCCGCTGTCGATCGCCGCGGCGAACGGCAGCGCGGCCATGATTGGTGTGCTGCTCGACGCCGGCGCTGACGCAAATGCGCCCGATCCAGCTGGCGACACGCCGCTGATGAACGTGGCCCGCGTCGGGCGCGCCGATGCCGTGACGCTGTTGCTCGATCGCGGCGCGACGATCGACGCCGCGGACGGCACCTATCAGCAGACGGCGTTGATGGTGGCCGTTCGCGAGAACCACCCTGACATCGTCAAGCTGTTGATCGCGCGCGGCGCCTCGGTGAACGCACGAACACGAGTCGGGCGCGCGCCGCAATGGATCCTGCCCAATTCGGTACCCGGCTTCGGCCACGGCATTGGCATCGTCCGCGGCGGACTACCGCCCCGCGGATCGCGCGCACCCGTCCCGGGCGGAATGACGCCGCTGCTCTACGCCGCGCGCGATGGCAGGATGGATATCGTCCGCATGCTCCTCGAAGCCGGCGCGGACATCAATCAGCGCGACGCGAACGAGATCACGCCGCTCATCATCGCGATCACCAACAATCATCCCGACGTTGCTCGTGACCTGATCGATCGTGGTGCGGACATCAAGGCCGTCGATTGGTACGGGCGCACGGCGCTGTGGGCGGCGGTGGAAACGCGCAACATGGACGTGGACAACGCCAGCTTCGTCAACAGCATCGATCGCGCGCCGTTTCTCGATCTCATACAGGTGTTGCTCGAGCGGGGCGCCGACCCCAACGTTCGTACGAAAGAGGTGCCGCCAATTCGACGCGAATTCCTGCGCATCACGGGATCTCTGGCGTGGGTGGACTTCACCGGTCAGACGCCCTTCCTGACGGCATCGCTCGCGGGCGATCTCACCGTGATGAAGCTGCTGCTCAAGCACAACGCCGATCCGAATATCCCCACGTTCGCCGGCACGACGGCGCTGATGGCCGCCGCGGGCGTGAATTGGGTCGTGGATCAGACGTACGACGAGGGTCAGCCGGCGCTGCTCGATGCGGTCAAACTGTGCGTCGAGCTCGGCATGGATATCAACGCCGTGAACTCGATGGGGCTGACGGCGCTGCATGGCGCGGCGAATCGAGGCTCGGACGACATCATTCGTTACCTGGTCCAGCAAGGCGCGAAGATCGATGCGAAAGATGCGGAAGGACGCACGCCGCTGACATGGGCGGAGGGCGTCTTTCTGGCCACGCATCCCGCGCGGCCGAAGCCGGCCTCGATCGAGTTGCTCAAGCAACTGGTCTCGAATGCACCCGTCACGAAACCATGACACAGAGGAAGCGAACCCTTCGTGGCGCCGTTCCGGTCGCGGCCTTCATGTGGACCGCCGCGATCGCCATCGTGTGGAGCTCCGGCGCGAGAGTCGACGCAGAGCCCCCGCAGGCGCCGGCGTCGAGTCAGCCCTCCGCAGCAGGAGCACCTGAATCCGCGTTCCTGACCCAGTACTGCTTCGGCTGCCACAACGAACGCGCCAAGATTGCCGGCCTGGCGCTCGACGCCCTGGACCTTTCGCACGCGGGAGCCGACGCGGAGACGTGGGAAAAGGTCATCAAGAAAGTACGCACCGGCATGATGCCCCCGAGCGGTGCGCGGCGACCGGAGCGCGCTGCCCTCGATGGCTTTGCGGCGCAACTCGAGGAGCGACTCGACAAGGCAGTCGATCCGAACTCGGCGCTGGTCACTCCCGCACTCCATCGGCTGAATCGTACGGAATACGCGAACGCCATTCGCGATCTCCTGGCGCTGGACGTCGACGTCAACGTATTGCTGCCGGCAGACGGATCGAGTCAGGGTTTCGACAATCTCGCTGAAGCACTCGCGGTGTCGCCCTCACTCATCCAGGGCTATGTGTCGGCGGCCATGAAAATCAGCCGGCTCGCGGTCGGCGACAAAACGATGGGCCCCTTGCAGGTGACGTATTCGCCGCCACCCGGGTTGGCCCAGGATCGACACATCGACGGACTGCCACTGGGCACGCGCGGAGGGATGCTGGTTCATCACACGTTCCCTCTCGACGCGGAATACGATTTCGCACTCGGCGGCCGCGGCGGCGGTCCGGGCATCGACGTCACACTCGATGGCGAGCAGGTCAAGGTCGATAACCCACGCAGCTTCCGATTGAAGGTCACGGCCGGACCCCACACGATCGGCCTGTCATTGCCGGATCGTCAGCGGGGAGCTGGCGTTGACGAGATTTACTCTGACTTCCGAGCGAACGCGGTGTTCACAACTCCCGGTGGCGTGCCGAACCTGGTGATCACCGGGCCGCTCAACATCACGGGTGTGGGCGATACACCAAGCCGGCACAAGCTGTTTCTCTGCCGGCCAACATCGCAAGGCGATGAAACGGCTTGCGCGCGGACAATCCTGACGACGTTGGCGCGGCGCGCGTATCGTGGTCCCGTCAGTCCAGGCGAGATCGAGACGCTGATGGAGTTCTACAAACGTGGGCGGCAGCCGGGAGACTTCGATTCGGGAATCCAGGAGGCGCTCGCCCGCGTGCTGGTGGCACCGCGCTTCGTCTACCGTGCCGAGGAAGAGCCTGCGACCATCGCATCCGGCCAGGCCTATCGAGTCAGCGACATCGACCTCGCGTCACGGCTCTCTTTTTTCCTGTGGAGCAGCATTCCTGATGACGAGCTGATCGAGGCCGCGACCAAGGGGCGGCTGCGCGATGCCAAAGTGCTCAATCAGCAGGTCAAGCGCATGCTGGCGGACGCGAAGGCGGATGCCCTTGTCGAAAACTTCGCGGGTCAATGGCTCTATCTGCGCGAGCTCGATCACGTGCAGAGCGAGGCGAAGAACTTCGACGAGAACCTGCGGCAGTCATTCCGTCGCGAGACGGAGCTCCTCTTCACCACGATCGTTCGCGACGACCGCAGCCTCATCGACCTGCTCGACGCCGACTACACCTTCGTTGACGAGCGCCTGGCCCGGCATTACGGGATCCCAAACGTTCAGGGAAGCTACTTCCGACGCGTGGCGCTCCCACCAGACAGCCCGCGCCGTGGCCTGCTCGGTCAGGGCAGCATGTTGACGGTGACGTCGGTCGCGACGCGCACGTCCCCGGTCTCGCGCGGCAAGTGGGTCCTCGAAAACCTGCTCGGCACGCCGGCGCCAGTGCCGCCACCCGGAGTCGAGACGAACCTTGGCGGCGCCGAAGCGGCCAAGACCAGCTCACTGCGACAGCGGCTCGAGGCGCACCGGGCAAGCCCGGTCTGCGCGTCCTGTCACCGCATCATGGACCCGATGGGGTTTGCGCTGGAGAACTTCGATCTCATCGGAGAGTGGCGTGAATTCGATGGGCCCTCTCGCATCGACTCGACCGGTCAATTGGCCGATGGGACGCCGGTCAAAGGCCCCGGAGACCTTCGCCGGGCGGTGCTGGGCCGCGCGGATGCGTTCATGACGACGGCAACGGAAAAGCTGTACACATACGCGCTGGGACGGCCAGTGCACTCGTACGACATGCCGACGGTTCGCGCGATTGTGCGACGCGCCGCAGCGAACGACAATCGATTCTCATCGCTGGTGATGGGAATCATCGAGAGCGACGCGTTCCAGAAGCGGGTCAAGAAGTAGGGCGGGTCTTAGGACGGAAAGGTAGGGGCGGGCCTTTAGACCCGCCCGGAGATCACGATGGCATTCATTACCAAGATGCACCTGTCGCGCCGGACGTTCCTCCACGGAATGGGCGTCACCATGGCGCTGCCGCTTCTCGAGTCGATGATTCCCGCTTCGACAGCCTTCGGACAGACAGTTGCGAAGCCGCGGACACGACTCGGCGCCATCTACTTTCCGCACGGCGCGATCATGCCGAAGTGGACACCGGCCCAGGAAGGCGCTGGCTACGAGCTCACGGAGATCCTCCAGCCAATCAAGCCGTTCTACGACCAGGTCAGCATCATCAGCGACCTGCGGCACGCCAACGCCTACGGCAGCGGCGCCACCGCCAACCACAATCGATCTGCCGCCGCCTTTCTGAGCGGCGCATTCGCGGAGGTCGGTGCGCAGCCGTCGCTTGGTATCACCGTCGATCAGATTGCGGCGCAGAAGATCGGCCAGGACACTCCACTTCCCTCGCTCGAGCTGACCATCGAGGAGCCAAGCCTCAACTGCGGCGACGGCCTGAGCTGCTCGTATCGCGACACGATCTCGTGGCAGGGGCCGCACGCGCCTCTGCCGATGCAGAACAACCCGCAGGTCGTATTCGAGCGGCTGTTCGGCGACGGCAACACGGCGGCTCAGCGGAAGGCTCGCCGCGACCAATCGATCAGCCTGCTCGATTCCGTAATGGGGGAAGCATCGACACTCCAGCGCAAGCTGCCGGCGTCAGATCGCAGCCGTCTCGATCAATACCTGACCGACGTGCGCGAGATCGAGCGGCGGGTGCAGAAAGCCGGACAACAGCTCTCCGACGATCTTCCGATCCCGACCGCGCCAACCGGCGTGCCGCGCGACGTCGAAGAGCACATCAAGTTGATGTACGACCTGCAGGTGCTGGCGTGGCAGGCGGAGATCACGCGCGTCTCCACGTTCCTGATGTGCAAGGAGCTCAGTACCGCCGTCTACCCGAAGAGCGGTGTGCGTGATGCGTTCCACACGCTGTCACACCACTCCAACGTACCAGACAACATCAATCGCTTCGCGGTGCTGAACACGTATCACGTCGCGCTGTTTGCCTACTTCCTCGACAAGCTGCGCGCGACCCAGGATGGCGACGGCACGCTGCTCGATCACTCGCTCGTCCTGTATGGCAGCGGCATGAGCGACGGCAACCAGCACAATCACACCGACTTGCCGATCCTGCTCGCCGGCGGCGCATCGGGCCGACTCAAGGGCGGGCGGCACTTGCGTCATCCGAAGAACACGCCGATGGCGAACCTGCTCGTAGCCATGCTCGACACGCTCGAGGTCACAACGGACAAGCTGGGCGACAGCACGGGACCAATCAGCCTCTGACTCGGGACTGGGGGCTCGATATCCATCTGGCAGGGGCGGGTCTTTCCTGGCCTGAGCTCGGTGCGAAGGCAGACCCGCTGACGCGTCCGAGGCCGACATCTCAAAGAGATGGACCAGTGACTCCCGAAGTGTTCCTCGGGTTCTTCGTGCTCCCGGCACTCGCGTTCTCGCTGGGATACTTTCCGGCTTTGAACCGGCTCACGGTCGCGTTCGTCTCGCCGTACGCGAGAGCCGATGTCCGAAAGCGCTTGTACGCGGCGGCGATCGACAGTCTCGTCGTTGCCAGCGGTGGACTCTTCGCGCAGATCCTGGAGTCACCGTGGTGGCTCGCCTTCGGCGCGCTCTATCTCCTGCTCCGCGACAGCATGCAGGGACAGAGTCTGGGGAAGCTCGTGGTCGGGTTGGTCGTCATCAACCTCGAAACGGGCCGGCCTGCCACGCTGCGCAGCTCGGTGCGACGCAACCTGCTGTTCCTGCTCCCCGGCGCCAACGTGGCAGCCGCGTTTCTCGAAACGATCACCCTCGTCCGTGATGTCCAGGGTCAGCGACTCGGTGACCGGCTGGCTCATACGCAGGTCGTCGATGGACTCGGCGTCAAGGATCTGGTGAAGTCGTGGCTCGAATGGTGGATGAGCCTCTGGCCGGAGCTCCATCGCGCGCGGCGCCCCAAGCGCGCGCCAGTTCGTACGTAGTGTCCGGGTTCAGGCGGACCGCGGTGCATGCGCGTGTTGGTGTTGACAGTCGACACCAGCTGTTGATAGTGTCGACTGTCGACACTATGGCGCGCCAACCGGTCCCGGACCTGCTGCCGGGCACGCTCGACATGCTCATCCTCCGGACGCTCCAGGCGGGGTCCATGCATGGCTGGGCGATCTCCGAACGCATCCAGCAGATCTCGCAGGATGTCCTTCAAATCAACCAGGGATCGTTGTACCCGGCGCTTCATCGTCTCGAGCACCAGGGCTGGATCGAAGCCGAGTGGGCCGTATCGGAACTGGGACGACGGGCGAAGTACTACCAGCTCACACCATCAGGCCGCCGGCAACTGGCGGTCGAAGCCGGTGAGTGGGAACGCATGTCGACGGCAATCGCGCGCGTGATGAAGCTGGCGTGAAACCACGCGAGTGACGCCTCCAAGTCAGACGAGACTCGCGAGCAAGAGCACCACCGCGAGGGCGCCCGCCACCTGCCATCCCAACTCGGCGCGCTTGCGCAGGAACGCGGTGCCGATCACGAGGACGACAGCGGCGGCCATGAGAAAGCGGCCATAGAGGTCGTCGAAGCTTTCGACCTGTTTGACGACGTCAGCTCGGCGTCGCAAGCGATCGACGATACGAAACGCGACGATGCGGTCTGGTTCGTCGCCGATCTGGAAGTACTCACCCCCGCCGGCGACGGCGAGTTGCACGAGCGAGGCGCGATCGAGCACCGAACGAATCACGGGAGGTGGTCTCGTGCCATCAGGCCTCGCGGGCTCAGGAATCATGCCCCCCGTGGAGGTACCAATGCCGACAACATGAATCGGAATCTTCATGGCGCGCGCGTTGGAAATCGCGTTCGCCACGGTGCCGCTCCACGCCTGACCATCAGAGATCACCAGGAAGGCTTTCGGGTTTCCATTCTTTCCGAACACCTCTTCGTCCTTCTCCACGAGCCGCAGGCCCCAGCGAATACCTTCTTCGATGTTGGTATCCCACGTGGTCGTGTTCTCGAGCCTGAAGGGAGAGTGCTCGCCCAGGTGATCGATGAAGAAGAACAACGCGTTCGGATCCTTGGTCAGGCGGACCTGCGGGGCGGCCAGCTGCGCAAAGAGCGCGAGCGCCACGCGGTCGCCTTGCCAGCTGAGCGTCTCGGCGAACGTACGCAGGAACTGCACCGACCGCCGCCACCGATCGGGTCTCACGTCCGACACATACATCGACGCCGACGCATCCTGCAGGACGACGACATCGGCGCTGGCCTTGCGCACGACGGAAACGAGCGCCTGTGGCCGTGCGAGGGCGATGATGCACAGTGAGGCCGCCAGGAGCACCGACGCCCAGAACGCCAGATCGCCAATCGCGCCGAGCCGCTCGCGCACCGGCAGTGCACGCCGCGCCTGCAGCCTTTTGAGATCGCCACGCCGGCGGACGAACCGCCAGATCCACACGACGAACAGCGCCGCCGGCACGATCAGCAGCCAGAGGTACAGCGGATCCGCGAATCGGAACGTCTCGAACGAGATACGCGGAATGTTGAACATCAGCCCTTTCGTTCCTTCGCCGATGCCTTGCCTGCTTCGCCGCCGGTTGGGTTCTTCTCACCCTGCTCGAGCGGGATGTAGATCTGGAAGCCCTCCTGGCTGGTCGCGGGCGTCGGAGCGCCCTGATCGCCGTTGTCGGACTCCTCTTCGTTCTTTTGCGGTGGTGGCGGCTGGCTTCCCTTCGCGGCGGCGTCGCGCAGGCGGATGATGTACTCGTAGTTGAACGCCGCATCGGGATGCCACGTGCTGTTCTTCAGCACCGTCAGGTACCCGGCGGCCGTTTCTTCGAGCGCCTTGATCGTCGCTTGCTTGTCCTTGAACTGGGTCTGGTGCACGCGGAACGCGGCGTTGGCCACCACCAGCTGCAGCTCGACGTTCTGATCGTCGACGGCGGCGACGGGCTCGGCGCCCGCAGGCAACACGGCGTCATACTGCCGCTGCCAGTATTGGACTGCCGCCTGGCGCGCCCGAATCTCCTGCCGCGCATCGCTGCCCAGCCAGGGCACGAAGCGCGCGTGATTGGCGTACTGCTCCGCCTGCGTCAGGCTCTCTTGCGCGGCGGTGTACTCGAGCGTCGAGAGACGCTGTGCCGCATCCGCCATGTGCGCATCCAGGCGCGCCACGCCCAGGAAGGCAAAGCCAAACAGTGCCAACACGACGGCGACGATGACAAACGCTATGGTGCTTCGCATCTTTCCATCTCCGCTCACGCTGAAGCGTGCGCTCTCTACGTCTGCTCTACTCGACCGTAGGGCGGGTCTTGCTTTTCAGACCCCCCTGGCCCGCCGGGTCCAAAGAGCAAGACCCGGCCTACTGTCGTGGCCTACGGAAACGTTCTAAATATCCCGAAGTTCAATTTCAGCAGCGCGCCCGTGAGCCAGAGGCCCACGGCGATCAACGCCCACCCAGCAAAGCGCGGACGACGCACGCTGTATTCGCGCGTCTCGATTCGCCCGGGCGACAAGCGATCGATTTCGCGTAACGCGCGCCCAATCGACTCGTCGTCGTACGCCGCATAGAAGCGGCCGCCGGTTTGTTCGACCGTTGACTTCCAGATCTTGTCCTGCAGGATCTCACCCTCGCGCCGGTTGTAGGCCGTTCGCAACATGTAGACCGGAATCTTCCAGCGCCGCGCGTCGCCGACGACGCGTTCGAGGTCGGCCTTCTGCTGGTTCAACTGTGAATCGCGGCCGTCGGTGAAGACGATCATCAGGTTGCCCGACGCGTTGGTGAAGTCGAACGTCCGGAACAACTGCGTCGCCTGGTCGATGCCTTCGATGATCGTCGTGCCCCAATCCGGGAACCGCCCCCACTCGGCAGGATCGCCGACGAGGCGCGTGCTCAACAGAACGTTTTCATAGTCGTTGGTGAAGGGCGTGACGACGTACGCGAAGTTACCGAACTGGATAAGGGCGACGAGATCACGATACGGTCCGTTCATCCGGCGGCGGATGAACTGTTCCGCCGCGGCGACGGCGGTGAAGAACGTCGACTCGCCCGGTCGCTTCGCCGCCGATTCGAAGCGGATCACCATGCTCGTCGACCCGTCGACGAGCAGCGCGATGCGTCGCCCCGGATAGGACACTTCCTCGCGCGCAAAGCCGGTCTGCGGATCCGCCAGCGCAATCGCAAAGAACGGGACGCCGGCGACGAACAGCATCAGCGGCACGTGGCGTACGAGACTGAGCGGCGATCGGTGCATGACCGGCAAGATGGCGGGCAACCCGATCTTCCCGCGCAGCGATCCCCGCCGCATGAAGCTGACCATCAGGACGAGCGTCGCGATTCCCAGCAGGACGATGAACACGAGCAGCGCGGTGCGCGCTCCGCCGAACTCGAGGTCGACCCACGGGGTGCGGGCCCACTCAGCCCAGGTGGTGCGTAACGCGATGAGGACGTCGTGCAGTGGCGGCACTCTTACCCACCGATAGTGAACGAACGCAGCATGGCGCCCGCTGTCCGCATCGGCCAGCGCGCGCTCGACCGCAGGCCGCGGATCGCGTCCCTGCTGGAGTCAACGGCGGCATCCAGTGCCGATGCATCCGGCTTCCCATTGCGGCCATAGCTCGCGGCGCTGAACACACCGAGCGCGTCGGAGATCGTTTCGAGTCTCACCCGCGCGTTCGGGCGAAGCCGGCGACCGTTCCCCAGGTGACTGGCAATGACTTTCGACGTGACGGATGCAGACAACAGCACGCGTCGCCGTTTAATCCAGCCTTTGCGGACTGTGACCTGTCCGTCGCGCTCGACCGCGTCGGCGCCGACGAAGTCCTGGGCGATCGGGCGCTCGAGCGCCACGGCGCCGGCGATGCGCATGGCCGCGACCGCACGACGCGCCAGGCCAGGCGACCAGCCGGTCTTCGAGGCATCGGCCGAGACTTCGCTGATTGTGTCGAGGCACCCACTAAGTACCGCCGGCACCGGCAGGCGCCGAATTGCGACAGTACTCTTCGACCTGAAGTGTCCGACGACGCGCACCAGCGCGAAGATGCCAAGTACGCCGGCGAATGCAAACGACACCCACGCCAGCACACTCGCGAGCGAGGAACGGAAACGCCGGGATTCGATGCTCGCAAACGTCTGACCCGACGCATCCCGGATGTCGGCGACGCCCTTGGGCACGAGCGACAGGATTCGCATCGGCAATGAAGGGAGCACGTATGTCTGATCGCGCCCCTGCGTGCCGCCGGCCGTCTGCAGGTTGTAGGTAACCGTCACGCCGGGAATCATCACGTCCTGACCGAAGAAGCCGTCACTCAGCAGTCGCACCGCGTAATCGAACTGGACGTACCGCCATGGGGGCGCCACCATGTCGTCGCCCCGCGCGCCACTCACCACTTCGAACGGCGTGATTGACAGCGCTCCCGGCTCGAGTTGATTGAGCACGGGGACGACAGTGATGGGGCCGGCTTCGATGACGGCGCACGTCAGCACGAGCCCGAAGCGCTCGCCCACCCTTACCGCCGTGCGGTCCGCTTTCCACCAGCACTTGATCGGATCGGACTGCACTTCTCCCTCTTTCGGTGCCGGGCGCGCCGCCGTCGCGGCCTGACCATCTTTGGGTCGCGAAGGCGTCGCCGTCTGAGCGTCCTTGGCGCTCGGGCGCGGTGCTGCCGGCGTCTGAGCGTCGCTGGGACGCGCCGCCGCCGGTTGAGCAGTCGCCAACGAGGGAAGAACCGCGATGATTGCCGCAGCCGTCGTCAATACCCGCGCGAAATACCAGGTTCTGCTCATCACATTTTTCGGAGTCGACGCTCGGCGGCAAATTCCACCAGCGCTGTCTCCATCTCCCATCTATCCAGTCCCACGCGCACGACGTCGAGATCCACATCCTTCGCCATCCGCGCGACCTCATCCTGCCACGTGTTGGCGCGGTCGGCCAGTCGGCCGACCTCCCTCCGGGACAGCACGCGCGTCCGGCCGGATTCGATATCAAACACATCTATCCAGCCGTCCGAGACCCGGGGAACATCGTACGCAAATCGGGCGTCGGCCATCAGCAGGAACACATCATGTACTGCATTCAACTTCGAGAGCTCGCCGAGAATGTGCTCGGCGTCCGGGAACAGGAAATCCGAGATGACCGGGATCAGCGACGACTTCCGCACCTGGCTTTCGATGCCCATGATGACGTCGCGCTCGATCGCATCGTCCTTCCCGAGCACCGATTGTCGATACAAATCAATGCAGTACAAGAGGTGGGATCGGCCGATTCGCGGGCGGGCGGCCGCGACCTGCTCGAAGTGATCGTTGAAGATCACCACGCCGAACCGATCCTGGAAGAACGTCGCAGATAGTCCGGCGGCCGCGACAGCGCGCGCGATGGCCGTTGCAATCAGATCGCCCTCGATCCCGCACCTGGTCGACAGCGACGCGTCGGCCACGGCCACGATCGCGGCGTTGCTGTCCTGTTCGAACTCGCGCGTGATCAGCGGGCTGAAGTTGTTGAGCGACGACTGGGCCCAGTCGATGTTCGACATCCGGTCGCCAGGCTGCCAGTCGCGGATCCCCACGAAGTTGAACCCCGAGCCCTTGAAGACGCTCGCATGATCGCCGAGCGTGAATTCCTTCATCCGTTTGAGGATGAAGAGCTCGATCTCAGCGATCTCCTGGAGGTTGATCTCTTCCATCTATAAAGACACCGGGGGTGATTTTCCGTCACCCCCGAAGAAAAATCACCCCCGGGGTCATTCTCATGGCACCGGCACGTTGGCGATGATGTCGTCGATCACCATCTCGACGCTCACGCCGTGACTGGCGGCATGCGGCCCGAGCCAGACGCGGTGACTCAGGATGTACCTCGCCAGATCCTGGATGTCTTCGGGAAACACCTCGGCGCGCCGATGCAGGAGCAGAGCCCACACTTTCACGAGACGGCCCCAGCAAATCGTCGCGCGCGGCGAGGCACCCAGGTCCACGCACTTCTCGACCAGCGACGAGGGCGAACGATGGAGCCATTCCGTCTCGGCGTTGTAGGGACGCGTCGCACCCACGAGGCGGCGGATGTACTTGGCCAGCGCATCGTGCAGGAACACCTCGCGTGTGATGACCGACCGCAGATCGATGATGCGCTCCTTCGGGACCAGAGCCTTGAGCCGAACCTGCTTGAAATCGAAGTTGACGAGCTTCTCCTCCTCGTGCGGCTGCAGGTACGCGATGTTGATCATGATCGCGAACCGATCGGTCGCGGCCTCCGAGAGCGGAAACGTTCCCTGTCCGAGCTCGACCGGGTTCATCGTCGCGATCGCAAAGCTGAAAGGCGCCATCTCGTAGGTCGTCTTGCCCACGGTGACGGTCCGGTCCTGGAGACCCTCGAGAAAGGCGCTCTGTGACTTGAGAGGAATGCGGTTGATCTCGTCGAGGAGGACGATCTCGGCCGCGGCCAGCGGCCCGAACTCGGTGATGAACTCACCTGTCGCGGGGTTGATCATCTGAAAGCCAACGATCTCGGTCGGCTGCAGGTCGGCACGGCCCTGGATCCTGGCGAATTTCGCGTTGCTGATCGCCGCGAGAATGACCCCGAAGAATGTCTTGCCGACGCCCGGGACTCCCCTGAGGAGCAGGTTGCCGGCGTTGACCTGCCGCTTCTGGTCCTTGTCGTACGTGGTCGGGATTTCCGAGAGCAGAACGACGTTGGCGAGCGCCTTTTCCGTCTCGTAGCCGACGAGGGCGTTTCCTGCCTCGGCTACGATGGATTCGTGCAGGTCGATGGCTTCCTGTAGCTCCGTATGCATGAACTGTGAATCATACAAGCAATGGAAGTACGAGCGCCTCCTTAACAACTTTAACGTTCGACCTCACCGTGACCGTTAATCTTTGACCTGACTTCCGACCTTCGCCTTTGACCTGACTTTGGGCCTTCACTTTGACCTGACTTTGGACCTTCACCTTTGACGTGACTTTTGACCTTTGACTTTTGACCTTTGAAAAGACCGTGACCAGGCATCCTCAAGGAACCAGTTCCGTCCGTCTCGTGGCGGTCGCAAGTTTCATTGGTACCACAATCGAGTGGTACGACTTCTTTCTCTATGGCACGGCCTCGGCGCTCGTCTTCAACCGCCTGTTTTTTCCGACGTTCGATCCGCTGACCGGCACACTGGCCGCCTTCGGCACCTACGCCGTGGGATTCTTCGCGCGCCCGATCGGTGGCATCGTCATCGGTCACTACGGCGACAAGATCGGCCGCAAGTCGATGTTGGTGCTCACGCTCGTCGTGATGGGAATCGCCACGTTCCTGATAGGGCTCCTGCCCACCTACGAACAGATCGGGCCGTGGGCAGCGGGTGGCCTCATCCTGTTGCGTGTCGCGCAGGGCTTCGGCGTTGGCGGCGAATGGGGAGGCGCCGTGCTGATGGCCGTCGAGCACGCGCCCCCGGGAATGCGCGGGTACTACGGCAGCTGGCCGCAGATCGGCGTGCCGGCGGGTCTGGTGTTATCGACCGCGGTGTTTGCCGTGTTCTCCAGTCTTCCCGAGGCGCAATTCCTGTCGTGGGGCTGGCGCGTGCCGTTTCTTCTGAGCGCGCTCCTCGTGATCGTTGGCTTGATGATTCGTGTGCGGATTCTCGAGACGCCCGCGTTCAGCCGGCTCAAAGAGGATGCTCGCGAGGCGCGGCAACCGATCGTCGAGGTGCTGACGACCTATCCGAAACAGGTACTGCTCGCCATCGGCGCGCGCTTCGCAGAAAACGGTGCCTTCTACATCTACAGCGTGTTCGTGCTGACCTACGCCACGCAGCAGGTGAAGATGTCGCAGCAAATCGTGCTCAACGGAATCCTGATCGGTGCCGGTATTGAGTTACTGGCGATTCCGCTGTTCGGCGCGCTCTCGGATCGTGTGGGCAGAAGGCCCGTGTATCTCTTCGGCGCGTTCGCCACCGCCTTGTGGGCCTACCCACTTTTCCGCCTGCTCGACACAGGATCACCTCCATTGGTGTGGCTGGCGTTGATCGTCGCGTTCGTCTCCTCGCACGCGGCGATGTATGGCCCGCAGGCAGCGTTCCTGTCTGAACTGTTCGGCACGCGAGTTCGCTACAGCGGCGCTTCCCTCGGTGCGCAGTTAGCGGGCGTGGTCGCCGGCGCCCCTGCTCCATTCGTCGCCACTCTCCTGCTGGCGCGCTACGGCAGCATCGCGCTCGTGATGTATCTCATCGTCATGGCAATCGTGACGATTGTCTCGGTTGTCCTGGCATCTGAGACGCATCGGGATCAAATAGACTAATCCGGATGCTGACGATGAGAGCCGCCATCCTCGAGAGCGCCCCGGGAGGCGTGCATATCGAGGAGATTCCACTGCCCGAGCCCGGCGCGGGCGAAGTACTCGTCAAGGTCAATGCTTGCGGTGTCTGTCACACCGACTTGCACGTGATGAAAGCCGAGGTCGCGTTTCCCACACCAGCGGTGATGGGACATGAGATCTCGGGAACCGTGGCGGCGCTCGGCAACGGCGTCAAAGGTCCGGCGATCGGATCGAAGGTCGTGTCGGCCTTCATCATGCCCTGCGGGTTCTGCATGCCCTGTGCCGCGGGACGCGACGACCTGTGTGACAGCTTCTTCGCGATGAATCGCTTGAAGGGAACGCTGTATGACGGCACGACTCGCCTGAGGCGGCGGGATGGGTCACCGATCGCGATGTACTCGATGGCGGGCCTTGCTGAGTACGCAGTCGTGCCGGCGACCGACGTGTTTCCACTCGTCGACGGGTTGCCGCTCGAAGAGTCGGCCGTGCTTGGATGCGCAGTCTTCACGGCCTATGGCGCAGTGCGGCATGGCGCCGAGCTGCGGGGAGGCGAGCGCGTCGCTGTCGTCGCCGTCGGCGGAGTCGGCATCAACGTCATCCAGATCGCGCACGCCTTCGGTGCCTCGCAGATCATCGCGGTCGATGTGAAGGACGACAAGCTGGAAGCGGCTCGGCGCCTTGGCGCGACCGATCTCGTCAATGCGACGGCCATCGACGCCACTGCGCGGGTCCGCGAGTTGACCGACGGGCGCGGCGTGGACGTGGCCTTCGAGGTGTTGGGGCTGCCGCAGACGTTTACGCAGGCGTTCGAGATGATTCGTGACGGCGGCCGTATGGTCGCCGTCGGTATCGCGCCCGGGAGGACCACGGCGCCGGTGGAAATCACGCGACTCGTCCGGCGTGAACTGCGAATCATCGGGTCCTACGGTGCGAGGACGCGCAGCGATATGCCGGAGATCATCCGGCTGGCGGCGAAAGGCATCTTCCGTCCCGAGACGATGGTCACGCAGCGATTTTCGTTGGATGAGGCGGATGCGGCGTACAAGGCGCTCGCCCGCGGGGATATCGTCGGACGAGCCATCGTCGTGCCATAGACTTAATGGGGTCGGGAGTCATTTGATTAGGACACGACGCTGGCGGCATTTTCGACAACGACTGTCCCCATCAAATGACTCCCGACCCCATTTAAAGGAGCAGCAATGATCGGGCAGGAAACGTTGTTGAAGAACTTCGTCGGCGGACGCTGGGAGGATGCCTCCGCGGGTCAGGCGATCCCGGTGCGGAACCCGGCGACAGGGGACGTGCTCGCCGAGGCGCCGTTGTCGGGCGCCGCTGATGTCGCGAAGGCAGTCGACGCCGCGTCGAAAGCGCTCCAAGCCTGGCGCCGTACTCCGGCTGGCGATCGCATCCAGCCTCTGTTCAGACTCAAAGCGTTGCTCGATTCGAACTTCACCGAGATCGCCAGACTGGTGACGCAGGAATGCGGCAAGACGCTGGCCGAATCCGAGGGCGAGCTGAAGCGCGGCATCGAGAACGTCGAAGTCGCCACCGGCATCCCGTCGCTCATGATGGGCAGCAACCTCGAAGACATAGCCTCGGGAATCGACGAACTGATGATTCGGCAGCCCGTCGGCGTCGTCGCAGTCATCACGCCGTTCAACTTCCCGGGCATGATCCCGCTCTGGTTCCTGCCGTACGCGGTTGCGTGCGGCAACACGGTGGTCCTCAAGCCGTCAGAGAAGACACCGCTCACAATGGCGCGCGTGCTGCAGTTGGTCGAGCAGGCGGGCGTCCCACCGGGGGTCGTCAACCTCGTGCACGGCGGCAAAGATGCCGTCGATGCGCTCCTCGATCACCCCGACGTGCGAGCAATTTCCTTCGTCGGCTCGACGCCGATCGCGCGCTACGTGTATACCCGCGCCGCGGCGAACGGCAAGCGGGTGCAATGTCAGGGAGGCGCCAAGAATCCGATCGTCATCCTGCCCGACGCCGACATGGACATGGCGACGAAGATCGTCGCCGATTCGGCATTCGGCTGCGCCGGCCAACGCTGCCTGGCTTCTTCTGTCGTCATCACCGTAGCCGACGCGGAGAAAACATTCACACAACAGATCAGCGACGCCGCGTCGTCCAGGAAAGTTGGCTACGGCCTGGATAAAGGCACGGAGATGGGGCCGGTGATCTCGGCGGACAGCCGCACGCGCATCGAAGCACTGATCGCACAGGGGGTCGCGGCTGGCGCAAAGCCGCTCGTCGATGGCCGCAACGCGCGCGTCGATGGGTACGCGAATGGCAACTTCGTTCGCCCGACGGTGCTCGCCAATGTCGATCCTGCCAGTGAGCTCGCACGCACCGAGGTCTTCGGTCCGGTCCTCAGCGTCATGCGTGCGGACAATGTCGAGGCCGCCATCGCGATGGTCAATCAATCGCCATTTGGAAACATGGCGTGTCTCTTCACGACCAGCGGCGCAGCGGCACGCCAGTTCCGCTACGAGACGCGTGTCGGTAACGTCGGCATCAACGTCGGAGTCGCCGCGCCGATGGCATATTTCCCGTTCTCGGGCTGGAAGGACAGCTTCTTCGGCGACCTTCACGCGCAGGGGCGCGATGCCATTGATTTCTACACGGAGAAGAAGGTCGTCGTGGAGCGATGGCCCACGACGTGGTCGCGAAAGTTTTGACGTGTGCATCGTTCCACATGGATCATCGGCGCGCTGATTCTGGCGATCGTCGGCCTCACAATTCCCGTCTGGCGGCACTTCCGCGAGGTGCCGCCACCCCCACCACCGGCACTCGCGCTCACACTCGGCGTTCCATCCGGCACGGAGCTCGGTTCGGGCGACGAGCCGCTCGACGCTGCCATCTCCCCTGACGAACGACAAATCGTCTTCGTCGCATCGCGGGGTGGGACAACGACGTTATGGCGTCGTGCCTTGCAATCCGAACGGGCGGAGCTACTGAGTGGTACCGAGGGAGCCCAGCTTCCGGCGTGGAACCGTACCGGCGATGCCATCCTGTTTTTTGCAGCCGGACATCTGCGACAGATCACCCTGAGCGACGGCAGGATTTCGGATCTCGCCGACGCCGCGTCGCCCGCTGGCGCGACGTCGCTCCAGGATGGGTCGATCCTCTTTGCACCCAATTCATCTGGGAATATCCGACGTCTGCACGCATCAGAGGCGACAGATGCAACGACGCTTCGGCCAGGCGATCGAGCGCATGTGTTTCCGGTCGCCACCGGCGCGGGAAACGACTTCGTGTACACGGCCGTCGCAGAAAACGGCCGGCGAACCGTACGCCTCGTTCACGATCGCGAGGAACGTGACCTCGGCGCGACCTCAGGACATGGCCAGATGACTGGCGGCTATCTGCTGGTTGTGCGAGACGAGGTGTTGATCGCGCAGAAAGTCAGAGAGTCAACGCTCGGGCGAGGCGCTCCGCTCATCACCGGCGTGGGTACGACGACGGCTGGACGCAATCTCTTCGTGGCGTCGCCGCGGATTGTGCTGTCAGCGCCATCGTCGACGCGCGCTCGCGAGCTGGCATGGTTCGACAGCAGCGGAATGCGGACGGGTACGATGGGCGAAGCCGGAGATCTCTGGCAGGTGCGGCTCGCACCTGATGATCAGTACGCCGCCGTGACACTCACGGCGCCGCTGCTTCGCACTCTCGACATCACCATCGTTCCGGCAGCCTCGGGGGCGCTCAGCCAGCCGCTCACCCTGGCGCTTGCTGCAGACAGCGACCCTGTGTGGTCGCCCGACGGAGGTCGCGTAATCTTCAGGTCGCTTCAGACCGGACGACCAGCGCTCTTCCTCAAGCGGGCGCACGATAAGGATGCTGACGACGAGACCTTCATCGAAGGAGAGGCCACGCCGACCGATTGGCGTGAATCCACCATCGTCGTCCATGCCGCCGATGCGTCGTCGGGCTCTGACGTCGTCTCGATTGACGAGGCGAAACACACCCGAACGACCATAGTCAAAAGCGGCTTCAACGATAGCGATGGCCGCTGGTCGCCCGATGGGAAGTGGATGGCATACGTGTCGGATGAATCGGGACGACCGGATATTTACGCGAATCCTCGCGAAGGTCCTCGCGCGCGCGTGTCGTTTGGCGGGGGCACGAAGCCGCGCTGGAGCCGCGACGGGCAGTCGATCTTTTTCCTCAGGGGCTCCACGATCATGCGGGCCACGCTCACCAAAAACTCTCCAGCCACATTTGCGACGGCCGTTCCCGTGCTCAACGCTCCCGGCATCAGAGACTTCGATGTCGCGCATCGGCGCGACGGCCTGCTCGCCATCGTGCCAGTCGGCTCCTCTTCATCGGTTCCGGTTTCCGTCATGGTTGATTGGCAATCGGCGATGCCCTCGATGTGACGCGTCACGAAAACCAATCGACCACGGTATCGCGATGCCCTTCCTCGACCAGCGTCACCTCGTGCACAGTGTCTGCCGGGAAAGCGACGAGCATTCCGCGCTTCGGGACAATTTCGATGGGCGTGTCCTTGCCCTCCGGAAACAGCCGCAGCATGCCTCCTGTGAAGCCGCCGTCCACGTCAGCTTCCCGCGAGCTCTCGAGAAACAAAATGACCGTCACTGCGCGACGGACAGCCGGCGGCCACGCGGGAAGCTCGGCTCTATCGACATGAGGTTTGTAGAATCCGCCCGTTTCGTATCGCAAGAGGTTGACGCCTTCACGGCTCTCGAGTCGCCATCGGAAAAACGTGGCGATCGCAAGGCGTTGCGCGTCGAGATGGGCGTCAATCAACTCAAAGATTGCCGGCGGGACTTCGATATGCGATGCGCGGCGGACCTCCTCGACAAGAGCCATGTCGTCCAGGATCACTTCGGTGGGTTCGCGGACGCCGACTTCCATCGCTGCCTGCACACGGCGGCAGGTCGCGTCATCCATGGCCTGTTCGGCGATAAAGATATGCACGGCGATTTACCGTCGGGTCAGGCCCGGGTGCCAAAAATGTGAAAGGGTCTGACCCCATTAGCCACTTCCTGCCAGAACGTCGCATTGGGTAGTGAACGGGGCGGCTCCCCCGGCCCCGGGATGGAGAAGGCCAATGCTGACGTTGACGCAAATCGAACTCGTGCAAAGCAGTTTTGCAATCATCGCGCCCATTGCCGACGATGCGGCATCGCTGTTCTATCGCCGTCTCTTTGAAATCGACCCCAGCCTGGAGCAGATGTTCAAGGGCGACATGACGGACCAGCGTCGGAAATTGATGCAAATGCTCACAGCGGCCGTGAAAGGGCTTCCCCGCCTCGATCGACTCGTACCAATCGTCGAGGATCTTGGTCGCCGTCATGCCGGCTACGGGGTAACCGACGCGCACTATGACACGGTCGGTGCCGCATTGATCTGGACTTTGGAAAAAGGACTGGGCAACGCGTTCACTCCCGCGGTCAAGGAGGCGTGGACCTGCGTCTACGGCGTCCTGGCATCGACGATGAAGAACGCGGCCGCCAGGGAGCTTTCGGCTGCTTAAGCGGTCTGGGGAATGCCGGTCGTTTGGATCTGCCCGCTGACGCGACCAATCGTGAGCTGCGAAGCCGAGTCGAACAGCATTCGCTCGATGCGCGTTCCGTCGCCGTGAATCGACGCGAGCGAAGCGCCGCTCGCAGCGTCCAGGACGATAACGAGGCCGCTCGTGAGGCCCACGGCAACGAATCGACGATCGGGGCTCTCCGCAATGAGGAGCTGAACCCGTGGTGACGCCGTCGCCAAACCTGAGGACGCGATCGGCGGACGGCCTTCGAGACACGCGCGAAGGTCGGCGCCCAGAGCCGCGGCGGACGGATAACGCCGATTGCGATCCGCATCCATCGCCCGCTGGGTGACGTGTTCGATCGAGCCGCCAAGTTCAGCGTCGAGCGAACCCAGCGGAACGACGTCGGCGTGAAGGATGCGCTGCGCTGCCTCGACCAGTCCCAAGCCAGCCACGTCGAACGGAAGTCTCCCTGACATGATCCGGTAGAGAATCACGCCAAGCGCATAGACATCGCTGCGCGCATCGACCTCACTGGCGTCGCCGCGCAGCTGCTCAGGGCTCATGTAGGCGAGGGTACCGAGGAATTGTCCATGCGCCGTCTGGATCGTGGTGTGAATGTCGAGCCCGGTGACGCGGGCAATGCCGAAATCGAGGATTTTGGGCTGGCCGTCCTCCGAGACGAGGACATTCGCGGGTTTCAAATCACGATGAACGATGCCGCGATCATGCGCATGCTGTACGGCATCGCTGACAGCAATCAGCAACTCCAGGCGACCGGCAACGTCAAGCGAGTGCGCCTGAACGTACTCGGTGATCGGTGGTCCGGCGACGAACTCCATGACGAGATGCGCGGGCGTCACGCGATCGCCGAGATGGAACGCCAGGACCTGGGCGATTCCCGGGTGCTGGAGCCGGCCCAGCACATCAGCCTCACGCGCGAAACGTTTCAACAACTCAGGGTGCCGAAAACCGCGACGTAATACCTTGATCGCAACGGTCCGGCGCGGCGCATCCTGCTGTGCCGCGTAGACGACACCCATTCCGCCAGAGCCGATGGCCTGCAACACGAGGAAGCCGCCAAGCACCGTTCCCGGCTGCAGCGGACCATCGACCGCGGCCATGTCCAGGGCGGGCACGCGCGCCGGATCGAGGAAACCTTCATCGGCGCTATCGAGCGCCGCGAGCAGCGCGTCGACCTCGGATCGCAGTTGCCGATCGTGTCCGCAGCGTTCGTCCAGAAACGCCACGCGCTCGTCAGCCGAGAGGTCGGCCAGCGCGAGAAAGATTGCCTCTGCGGAACTGACACTCATTCCGAGCCATCACCGCGTGGAGCGCCCAGCGCGCGAAAGAGCCATGCGCGCGCGAACGTCCATTCGTTCTTCACCGTTGCCGGCGACAGATCGAGAGCCGATGCTGTCTCCTCGATACTGAGGCCGGCAAAATAGCGAAGCGTCACAATCCTGGCCTTACGCGGATCTGTCTGCTCCAGGCGGGACAATGCTTCATCGATGGCAATGACATTAGTGAGATCTGGATCGGCTCCGAGCAGCGCCTCGTCGATCTCGACGTGCTCACCGCCCGCGCCATGCTTGATCCGCTGGTAGTGACGCGCCCGTTCGACCAGAATGCGCCGCATCGCCAGAGCCGCCGCGGCAAAGAAATGGCCGCGCCGATCCCACGTTCGAGGCTTGTCGGCGACACGGAGGTAGGCCTCGTGCACCAGTGCGGTCGGCTGGAGCGTCTGATTCGGCTGCCGCTCGCGCGCGAGCCTGGCTCTCGCGAGCTTGCGGAGTTCGTCATACACTTCCGGCAACAGCTCGCCGGAACTGCCAGGCTGGTCTCGAGGAGCAGATGTCACGAAGCGGCGCCATTATGACACCTGAACGTATGGCGCGCCTCAGGCGCAGCTTCGAGGAAGTGTCCGCACAGCCACGCACGCTCGCATCACTGTTCTACAAGGAGCTGTTCTCCCTCGCGCCCGGCTTGCGGCCGCTCTTTCCTGCCAACATGACGTCGCTGCAGGGACACTTCGAGGCTGCGCTGGCACTGGTCATCCGGAACCTCGAAGATCTGTCCGTGCTGCAGGAATCGCTGCGTGAGCTGGGCGTCGCTCATGTGCACTGGGGCGCCAAGCCCGAGGATTACGCGCTCGTGCGCGAATCGCTGATTCGCGCGCTTCACGCATCCTCTTCCGGCTGGACGGATGAGCTCGAACACGATTGGCGCCGCGCGATCACGGCCATCGCACTGCCGATGCTCCAGGGCGCCGCCGTGCACACGGCTGTCGTCGCCGAACAGATGGCGGACGGCCTCGTGGACGAGAAGTGACCACTCTCGATGAACGATCACGACCTCACGCGCAGGCCGGGGGCACTCGATGCCATCCTGAACGACACCAACGCGCTCGGCTTCACCATGGCGTCCGAGCCAAAGGTCGGAGCTTTCCTCGCGGCCGTCGCCGCGTCGAAACCTGGCGGACGATTTCTCGAGCTCGGTACCGGTACTGGTCATGGCACCGCCTGGCTTCTGTCGGGGATGGATTCGGCCTCGAGCCTGCAGACTGTCGACACTGACCCGATGGTGGTCACGATCGCCCAACATCACCTCGGGAACGATCCTCGGGTCACGTTCCACATCATGGACGGCGAAGTGTTCCTGCACCACGCGCCGCGCGGTGAGTTCGATTTCATCTACGCCGATGCGTGGCCTGGGAAGTTCAGCCACCTCGACGAAGCTCTCGCACTCCTGCGGCCAGGCGGGATTTATCTCATCGACGATCTCCTTCCACAACCAAACTGGCCAGAAGGGCATGCACCCAAGGTGCCGGCGCTGATCCACCGCCTCGAACAGCGCCCCGAGTTCACGACCGTGAAGCTGGCGTGGGCGTCCGGCCTGATGATGGTCGTGCGCAGTGCTAGCACACCCAATGAGCGGTGACTACTTCATCGGGGTCAACGCGGCAGAGATCGATCGACTGCGTACCCAACACGAAGCATGGCGACCCGAAACGGAATCGCTGTGGGCGGATGCGGGGTTTTCGTCCATGAGATCGGTGATGGACCTCGGATGCGGACCCGGGTTCACGA
>Ga0105249_10000778_pt1 | contig 28594 bp, 23 predicted proteins | sample KBSS44metaG_FD_81522 | JGI IMG/M metagenome (GOLD analysis project Ga0105249, IMG submission 81522) | Switchgrass rhizosphere microbial communities from Kellogg Biological Station, Michigan, USA - KBS S4-4 metaG | ecosystem: Host-associated > Plants > Roots > Rhizosphere > Soil | place...
ATTGCGTAAACCACGTGCTCAAAACGTTCGGGATCAAGACGCTCGATCAAGTTGACGAGCCCGGTCTCCAGCCCCCCCTTGCCAAGGCTGTCGACGACGTGCATGATACGAATCGGCGCTGGCATTATCAACCTACCTCCACTTCTGAAGGTGTTTCAGCCTGCCGGGCCATTTTCCGGAAGGGGTTTTCTATCAACTCGAGCAAGCGCTCGAGGTTCCGCGGCCAATTGTATGCGGCGGCAACCCTTCGCCGGCCCTCCGCGCCGCGATCTCGGGCAAACTTGGGATCGCGCAGAATGCGAACAATCTTCGCACCCAGCTCCTCGGGACTGTCCCCGGTCTCAACAATCTCGGCGACTTCTGCCGAAAGACCGCGCGCGGTACGTGAGGTAGCAACCACCGGGAGACAATACGACATCGCTTCCAGGATCTTGTTCTGGATCCCTGCGGCGATGGAGAAGGGAGCGACTGCGACGTGAGTCTGGGCCAGATATGTTCGAACGTCCGGGACGAAGCCGGTGACCGCTACTCCATCAATCTCCCGAAGCCTCTGGACCCTGCGGCTCGGATTCCGCCCAACGATCAGAAACCGTACTTCCGGCACGGACTTGCGAATTAACGGAAGTACGTTGCGCGCAAAAAATACGACTGCGTCCTCATTGGGAAAGTAACTCATGTCCCCGGTGAAGGTGACTGTGGGGCGAGCCGATTCCGGCTGTGCCGCAGATGGATTGAAATAGTCTGTGTCGACTCCATTAGGTACCACCCACACCCGGGCAGTATCGGAGATCTGGCGAACCAACTGTGCCTCACGTTCGGTAGTCACCAAAACGCTGGCGGATCTTTCGCAGACCTTCCGTTCATATTCCCGAAGGCAGCGCGCTTCCCTCCGATAAACTGCTGAGAAAGGGAATATGGTTGATGCCCCGTACTGCATCCACTTATCGGAGTCCACGTCCACGAGGTCCGTCACAACCGGGACTTGATCAACGTTTTCTGCATATTGGGCCATGGACGAACTGTAAACAAAGATTCGATCATAGGAACGCAGCAGGATCGCCTTTCGAATTTCCTCGGCGAGCTCCGCGGAATAGAAGTACGGTAAAGTGAGCGGCGTCTTCGTCAAAAACGAGGGAAGCGCCCGCAACCGGGCCACTGTCCTGGACAACCGCGACACCGTAACCCTGCGGCAATACTCCGCCAAAGCCGACTGGTGATCCACGTCTTCGGGTTCATCGGCTAAGGTAAATAGATCCACTTCATGCCGTGCTCCGATGGCCCTCAATTGATGAAAGGCGCGAATCTTCTCGCCCTTGTTGGGCGGATACGGAACGCGGTGGCAAAGGTAAAGAATCCTCACGTTTATTTACTTGGTAGGCGCAGCAGGATTCGAACCTACGACCTCCCTGGAGTTTAAATCAGGGCGCTCTAACCGCTGAGCTACACGCCTATTTCATCGCTTACACTAATCAAACTACCCGTCGACAGTCATTAACCTCTCATTCGGCATCAGTAGTATCCGTGGTACTTCGAGGAGCGTTGCGCGCTACCAGCGTTCAACACGGTTCCAATCACCCGAAACGGCTGAAGGTTATGAACCGCCTCTTCGAATGCCTTGCGCGTAGTGGAGAAAGCGCGAGCAACCAGCAGGACCGCATCACAATTGGCCGCCAAGAGCTGTACATCCGTAACCAGATTCGCTGGCGGGGAATCCACCAAGACCAAATCAAACCGCTCGGTCATCCTTCGAAAGTGATCCCTAAAGTGGGATGAAGTTAGATCAGGCACCTGTGAATTTCCACGTACAAGGAAGTGCATGGGAAGTTCGTCAGACGTCAACACGACGTCCTCCAATTGGAAGGAGCCATCAATCAGATTGCTCAATCCGGGGCGATTTTTGTCGACTCCCAACCAGTTACCCAAGGTTCCTCTGCGCATGTCCCCATCGACGACTAGGACCTTGAACGATGGCAACATCGAAAAGCTCAAGGCCAGATTCAGAACCGTCACGGACTTGCCTTCCTGGGGGCTGGCGCTCGTTACGACTAAACTGCGGCACGGGACCTTCTCCCTCTCCTGCATGATCTTCGTGCGGAGCATCCGATACCGTTCCACCACGGCCGGATTTACGATGTGCGGGATCAACCGCGCCTTTTTATCGAGAGTCACTTTGGTGGGAATTCCGAGAATTCTGTTAACAGGAGCCGCTGCAGTTTGAGAAAGTTCCTCTTCGACAGCAACACCGCCCGCTTCGCCGGCGAGCACCGCGGCTTGATCCCGGCGGGGCGTTATCTCCACACCATTGATTCCCAGTGCCTTCCATGCTGCCTCGCCGGCGCTGGCACTCTCACGGAAGCGGGTCGCCTCCTTCAACGCGTCAAATAGTCGACTCATACAGTTGCAAGCTCTATCCAGGAAGGTCGTTGTAGCATGTGTCATTCCACACTTTCGGGGGACTGACATCGTAGAATCCGGGCGGTCTGCGCGTCGGGCGCTACTCGCCGACGTCTGGCTTTTTTCACTCTTTGGGAAAGATTCCTTCCTTTTGGCCTGACGGTGATTTGGAAGAATCCCCTTTCGATCCTCTTTCGCCCAAAGGCGCGAATCGACTGAATCGAGATCGCTCCGGACATGCAACCTTTCAAATCTGATTGCGAAAGAACAGAACGGCGCCAACGGCCAACGCCATGGTCATCGCGGAGGCTGCGGCAAAAAGTATCCTCCGCTTTTGCAGACGCCGGTCGGTCCGGGTTTGGATGACGGGAATGACCTCTAGCACGGGGAGTCCGCTAGCCGCCGTAATGTCTTGGGGTGAAGTAATGGACATTCCAAGGAATTCTGTGCCTATCGCAAGAAGCAGGCCCAGAATTAAACCGCCGACCGCACCAGCCGAATCGATCAGAACTCGGTTGGGCCGGGCGGGCCGTTCCGCCACCTGTCCCGGGTCAAGAATTACGAACTTCTCGCCCTTCTGACGGATCTCCAACTGCGTTGCCGTTTCGGCGGAGAGCTGTTTTTCGAGAAGCTGACCATAATGGCCCTTTGAGATTTCGTAGTCTCTTACGAGTTCGGTGACTTGTTGCTCACGAACGGGGATTGCTTCCAGTTTGGCTTGATAGGCGGAGATCGACTTAGATAAACGCTGCACTTCTTCTTTGCGCTTTGCAATCTCAGCGTCCACAGTACTCAGCTGTGACTGAAGCACGGGGTTGAAGTAATTGATGGGCTGCGGCGCTCTCTTCGGCAGCGGCCCGGACACTGCCACAGGGACACTCGCAGGTGCGGGCTCGACGGCAAGACTGGCCGAAGCTGCCTTCGCCTCTTCAACCTCGATCTGCTTCTTGAGCTTCCGTACGTCGGGGTGATCATCGGTATAACGGGAAAGCAACGCCGCAAGCCTGGCCTTGTCGCTGTTGATTGTTGACTTGGACGGGTCGGGTCCCTTAGTGGGCGCCCCTTGAGCAACAGGTGCCGCTTGAAGCCCGTTTCGCTCTCCATCGTCGAGATCGACCACAGGGGCTGCTTGAGTCATCATCGACTGAATGTAGGTTTTCTGTTGCTCCGCGCGTGACAGACCCTCCCCTTCCAACTGGAGCTGCGATTGAAGTTGCCCAAGAATTTGGAGATTAGCAGCTTGCTGTTCCGGCATCTCGCCGATGTGCTTTAGTTTGAAATCCTTGAGCTTTGCTTCCTGCGCTTCCAGGATCTGTCGGGTTTCTTGCAACTGGTTTTGGAGAAACTCAGTCGTTCCCGTAGCCTGCTGCTCACGCGCTTTCAGGTTCTCCTCGATGAAAAGAGACGCAAGTTCATTGGTCACCTGCGCGACCAGGCGGCTGTTTTGTCCACTGTAGTTTATTCGAAATGCCTGGAGGTCTTGACTACCCCCAAAATCGCTTACAACGCTCACCGAAATATCTGCGCGCATGCGATTGATCAGATCTTCGCGGGCTAATTTCCTTCTATCGTCCGGATAGAGATTGAGTGAGTCGATGATTCTTTGAAGACGAGTAGCGCTCAAGATCTGCTGGGACAGAGTACCAAGGCGGTTGCGAACGTCCCCCGTGACGGTAGACTTCACATACGCTTCAGGGACCTTCTGGGCATCCACCAAAATAACTGTTTCCGAGGTGTAAATGTCAGGCAGCCGCCTTACGACGATAATCGTGGTGGCGGAGACGGCCAGAAAGACGCCGAGAACCATCCACTTCCGGTGCATGAGCAAGCGGAGGTAATGCTCAGGAGAGAACTGATCACTCGCTGAATCCTTGACTATTCCCCTCTGCCGCCCAGTGCCCGCGCTACTGCCCACAGTTGCCATACATGGGCAGAGTAGCAACCAGCCCACCATAACTAACCCACGAGTTCAGCCTAATAGATTGTGTCACTTAGGAGCGCAGGTCGGGTGCTTTTGGGTCAATATCCCAAATCTTTTCCCCGCTTCTCAGGTTTTGGGCTTCCTTCATGGTCCCGTTCCGGCGGCACCGAACGCGACTCTGGCTGATTGCGTGACCGAGGTAGTGGAACATGGGACAGCGTGCATGAGTTCAGCGATGTCGACACCCGTGTCGATACGCCCGTACGAAGGTCGCATTTTTCTCATGTAATGAAGAATCAAAAACTGGGGCGGATCGCAACATCGGACAACGTCGTGATCTCGCCGGACGCGGCGACGGGCAATGGTGAGGTCAAAATAATGTCTCCGTCTATACCGGCTGCATTCGGCGACTCCGCGGCTTGGCGGACCGCTGGCTCACATCTATTGCGCTTGAATCTGCGCTGGCAACCGTGCGCAGGACTGAAAACACCAATGAACCCGAGCGCCTGCGAGCTATCGTCGAAGCCCTCGACAATAGGGCCCGCTAGACAGCCAGCACTTCAGTTCCCAACTCGCGCAGCCCGTGCCGGCAGAGACGTCATCCAAACATCGAGCTGACCACTCATGCCCGCCAGCAGGAAAGCCTTCTCCCCACCAGTGGCAATGATCGCTCCCTCGACGCGCCCGATTCGGGCGAAGTCACAGAGCTTCTCTATCTTGTCATCGATCAGGACGGAGAGATAGCTTTGCGAAGGCGAGTCTTGGCTGACAAACAACAGCCGCTCTTCGTCTGGACTCCATTGGGCCAGAGTTATTACACCTAGATCGATCCAACTACGCCGACGGTTGTCGTAGACGCGACTCTTGCCGTTTTCGTCGACCACCAGCGCGCGATGCGAAATGGGCCCCCAGATAACGCGCTCGACCCCGGCTGCTAGAATCTCCGCGTCTGCCTCCAACCCGCGTTGGATCCACAAGCGCTTCTTGCTATCGACGCCGCCAAAAAGAGAAAGGTCGTTAGCGATCGCGGCGAATTTCGTCGCCTTGGTTCCTCGCAAAACTTCGTGGAAAGGCTCTGATCCGTTGGCAAAACCCATCTTGCCGTCTGCACTAGTAAGGTATAGAATCTCGGTTCCCGGAATGACTGTTCCGCCGGCAGGGGAGCCAAGCCAATCTGCTGGCATCTGAAACGTATAATCCTCACCGTCGGCAAGCGGGTGTCGTATTAGGTGATCCGCTCCTTTGAGCAAGATCTCATTCGCGCCTAACCAGAGCAAAAACTGCCTCTCCGGAGGCAGCAATTGAAGGTTCCCGAGCTTATTATCGGAGACTATCACGCCCTCTTTCTTTTGTTGTGGATCCAAGAGTGCTAGGGCGATGCGTGCGCCGTCCGGCGAGAACTCAGCTCCGACTAACCCTAGTCCGTTCGGGGGGGTTATCGGCTGGAGTTCAAGAGTACTGGTCTGAATCAAGGAGCTATTGCCGGGCCGTCCGGAAATCAGTTCGTCCCCGCTTGGGCTGACGAACATCTGCGTTTTGGAGAACAATCCGCCGGTCAGCCGGGAAAACCCGATCCTGCCTTCTAACACGATCCGGCGCAACTGGCGGTTTTCGTCCTGGGCATTTAGACGCAAGCGAAACATGCCCGTGGGATCGGCACCTGCCGTTAAACTGGGTATTCTGATAAGGGCGCTCCGCCCCGCTTTCAAAGCCGGGATCATCACAGAGCCGGATGCGGCAACCAAGCCCATTTCCGGTTCGGCCGTAGCCATCAGCGAAGGTGTGCCGGAGCCAGCCGGACCCACGCATTCCACAAGAACGAGCAGCGAACTGGTCTCGCCCTTCTCAATAATGCCGCTGGAATTGCCAGCCACGTAAGCTCGCGCTACCAATGACGGCCGGGGCTTCGACTCGAACGGCCTGTAAAGAGGATCGCCGAGGAGCACCATTGCCCAGGAAACTTGAGGAAGAGCGAGCCAATAGCTTTCCGCTACGCTCCCCCCACTGAGCAACGCCTCGGTAAATATATCGCCATGCGGAAACGCTGCCACGTACGGCTCATGTACGGGCCCCAGAGTTACTGCGGCGCCTCGCCGCATCAGGTTGATACACCAACCGCCATTGGGATTCCAGATATCCTGGGCTTCTCCACTGGCAATGTGCCAGGCGATCGATCCGCGGGCGAGCCCTTGCGTCCCGAAAATGTCTTGGAAATTCAGGTAATCATACCAGCCAAGGTAGAAAGCGGCTCCGGCTGCTTGATCACCGACACCGCCCTTCGGCTGTTTCCAACTTTCCTGTTTCATGTCAAGCTTGGAAGCGAAACCGGCGCCGGAAAAACGGTCGATGGCGGCACGAATCGACGCGTCTCCGACGCCGTAACCACTGACTCCGTCCAGTCCCTGGGCGTCCCCGAAAACGGGACCGTCAAAGCCCGACCTTTCGACGGTGATCGCGTCCTCGACCATCCGCGTGATGGTCTTCAGGTCAGGACCATCTAAGCGCACGACGTACACCATTTGCAGTTTTCGGGGATCGGTAACACCCGCAACGTTCGCGCCGCCGAAAAAAAGGGGATTCGGCTGACCTCTCTTCTGGCTCCCCGCCTGTTCCCACAGGACAGCCGCAAGCTCGTTATCGAAAGCAGCGCCTTCGTCCTTGCCGTCGGTTGCCTGGATCGTGTACGGGACTCCAGACGTCGTGACGATACAGCGAATTTCGGGATTCGCCTCAAGGTACTTCTTTATGGGGGGTGCCGCCTTCGACCAGTACTCGTCGGGTTTGATCTGGCGGTCCGTTCCGAGCGAGAGACTGAGGACGTTCGCAGCGGGGATTGCGCGCAACTTCTCATACATCCGGCCGACTTGGGCGGAAATGGGTGTGTCCTTGTTGACAAGCACAACGACCTGAGATGGTTCAAGGGCAGCCCAGGCTAGGGATCCGCTCCAAAGCGGCAAGAGACAAACCGCGAGTCGAAGGGCACTCGACCACGCGGCCGTGCCAGGCCTTTGTCGAGCGTATCTTGGAACTCCGTTCATTCTGGGTTCTTATTGCGCCTGAAACTGATCATGATTCTCAATCTGTTCAAGTCGCGCCAGAGCATTGGCCGCGGCAGGATCAGTAGCCGAGTCATTCCGGGTTTCCAGCCGGTACTCGCGGATCGCGCCTTGCACATCCCCCTTCTCGTAAAGAACATTACCCAGGTAGTAGTGGAACATCAAGACGCCCGTAGAGACGCGCTGCAACTCGATTCCGCGCCGTATCTCTGCTTCCGCTTCGCCCAACCGTCTTTGTTTGAAACGCACCATTCCGAGGAGCAAGTGCGCCCGTGGTTCGGCTGGATGTAACGCGATCGCTTTGCTTACAGACTCTTCTGCAAGAGGAAGGGCATTGATTTCCGAATAACAGAAGCTCAGGCTGCAAAGAGTATCGACATTGTCCGATTGTGCGTTGAGCGCGTCCACGAGGTAAGGAATTGCTTCATTCATTCTTCGCTCTCGAATAAGCACGTTTCCGGCCAATTGGGGGGCGATAGGATGTCCGGGCGAGACTGCGATGCCACGCTGCGCAAGGACATAGTCGTTCTGCCAGTATGGTAGTTCCAGCAGCGTCACGCAGGCGTAAGCCACCGCAATCGCCGACGTGGCAACCACCGCCCCCGTGAAATGCAATTGTTTCAGCCGCGAGAGCCCGCTAGCTAGCATCACGCAGATCGCTACGGACGGCAGATAAAGATAGCGGTCATGTACGTTCTCCACGCCGTTCCAGAAGGTCACATTCAGGATCGGAATCAGCATGATGGCACACCAGGCCGACAGGAAGGCCCAAAGCGACGACCTTTTGCTTAAGCAATAAAGTCCCCCTGCCGCCGCTAACACGAGAATAAGTGGGAACGCGAAATTCCACCATCCAGGGTGCGTCACCCACAGCAGGTTATAGAATACGCTCAAGCGAAACGGAAACAACCCGTGAGCACCATAGAAGGTGACCACCTGGGGCCAAGCGGGAAAGCTGGAGCGGAGTCCGGCTCTCGTGGACGGAGCTAGACCCTTCAGAGCAAGCGTTCTGGTGATCAGAAAAAGCACCGAGATAACTGCGTAAGGGATTGCGGCACGGAGCGATGGCCACAGCCTCGCCCGCCAGGACACGCCACGCTGGGGAAAAAACCATTGATGGCTGAAAATGAGGGCCGGGATGATGAGCGCAGTTTCCTTGGCTAATACGGCGAGGGTAGTAAGGACCAGCGAAGCCCACTGCCATCCATCTGTCGTCTTCCGGGAATCACGGTGTTTTAGATAGCAAAGCAGGGATCCAAGAAGAAGGACCGCCATCAGAGGATCCGTGGCGCCCGAGACCCAGGCTACGCTCTCCACGTGGGCGGGATGCAGCCCAAACAGCAGCACTGTGATGGCAGTGATCCACCTGTCTCCCGTCAAACGCAATACGAAAACGTAGACCAGAACGCAGCAAAGCACATGCAGCGCGATCACCGCCAGATGCCAGTACAGTGGATTCAGACCGAAGAGTTTGTAGTTCGCCGTCAACCATAGCATGAACGCAGGCCGGTAATACAGGACGACACTACTGCTCTGCGCCCAGACGTGCGACTTGAAATATGAGAAGGCGAGCGACCAGGATTTGATCTGTGGATTATAGACGATCTGCCCAAAGTCATCGTATACGAATTCGAAGTACACCGCTCGGGCATATACGGCGGCGGTGATCAGCAGTGAAGCAATCACAGCAAGACGACGAAGCGGAATGCGGTGGCTCATTCGTGGATGCACGGATTGAAAGAGACCCGGGCGCACAGTCCCCAAACAAACCTAAACCGTTGCTGGTATCCATACGGAGGCCAGCAACGGTTGAGGAAGTGCGGTGCGATATGTCCGCTAGTCGAACCCTATACCTTCATCCCGCGGCGACGTATGAGGTGAGCTACGCCAAACATCACCGTACCCAGTAACAGCACTGACGTAGGCTCGGGAACGACGGTGTCCGGAATATCGGTACTGAAAGTGGTGGCACTGTAGGCCCCGCCACTCCCTCCAGTAACGTTGTCGAGGTGGACCGTTCCATTGGTTACGACTCCCGTCCCCGTGGCTGGCAAGCCATAGTAGGAGAGCAAGTTCGCATTAATCGTGTTCGGCCCACTGAGAAGCGTAATGGCCCCCGCAAGATCCACACTCAGCTTGGTAAGCGTACCGGTTATGAGCGTACCCGAAGCGCTAGCCGTTGCATCGGTCCCAGTGATGCTGAATGTCCCACCGGTGTAGCTATAGACCCCGGTGCCAGCGTTGTATGATCCACCTGAGGCGCTGAACTGCAGCGTACCGCCCGTTATCCCGCTAGAAGTGCTAGGGTGCAGCGGTGTCTGTGAATTGCTAAGGAGCGTATCGATCAGGATCGAAGTGCCGGTTGCAGTTGTTGCGTTACCCGTAATGGTGCCGCTCCCGGCCGCGCCTCCCTGAAAGTCCAGAACAGGGGCCGCAAATGCTGCCATCCCCAGCGCTCCGAGACCCAACATCAATGTTGCAAGTCGCCTCATAGTATTTTTCTTTCCTTTCCAGACTTTAAATGTATCGAACCGCGCCGCTGTATATGCAATTGGAAAGCCACTCACAAACTTCTCACAAATGATTGATTCTATATAGCTTCTTTGTGGATCGGTCACAGCGGTCTCCCTGAGAGTTTGAGAATTGTGAAACCCAATAGCCTACGGATCCTATTCCTTGGTTCATTTGAACAGTGCCTCCGCCTGCCTCGCCTCCGGAAGTTTTGGATCCAGACGGGTCGCTGCGTTTAAGGCAACGCGCCCCCGTTCCTTGTCGCCGGCCTTTAGATAGGCCATGGCTAGATGAAACTTCCCTTGCGCGGTCGATTTCTTCCGGTCTGCAAGCTCCAAGTACTTCACTGCCAGCGGATAAACGCCTTTGTGGTAAAGAACCCATCCCAGCGTGTCCTCGATATCGGCGCTGGCCGGATCGAGTTCTTTCGCTTTCTGTGCATATGTAAGGGCTTCATCCGTATGACCGCTCTCCGCGAGAAAATAGGCCAGATTATTTAAAGCCAAAGCGTTGTTCGGCTGGATCTCAGTCACCTTACGAAAGTGGGCTATAGCGGCCTCCTGATTACCCACGGACGCTTCCACCATCCCCAACCACAGGTGAGCTTGCGAATTCTCTCCTTTTGCGGATAGGATTGCAGTCAGTTCTCGCCTGGCATCTCCCCAATTGGACTGGAGCAAGTCGATCTGAGCGAGTGACAAATCCGCCGGGGTATAGTCGGGATTCGCCGCCTTAGCTGCAGCGAGTGCCTGCTTCGCCTGTGTTTGGTCTCCCGCCTGCAACAACAGAGTTCCCAAGAAATATTGAACGGCGGCGGATTCGGGATGTTGTGCGGCGTAAGCCCTCACATCCGCGATGGCCTTGTGTGTTTGGTTCTCGGCGCCATAACTGGCTACCAGAATCCGGAGTGCCCGCAGATCCTCAGGGCTCTTTGCAAGCGCTTCGCGTACCGATTGCCGGGCTTCGGTATAGTGCTTACCAGAGAACTTCAAGACGGCGTCCTGCAAAAGAAGGTCGAGAGTTCGAGCACTGGCCAACCCGAGGTCAACTCCCTTGCGCGCCTCTGCCCACCGGCCAAGGCTCAAGAATGCCCAATTCCGTTGCTCGATAAAGGGGAGCAGGTTCTTTTGTTCCTCGGGCGCTTGGTTCAACGTGTCCAGAGCAGCCTGACTGGCTTTGCCTGCAATCAGCTGCGTCGCAAGTTCAATCCGCACCTGGAGGCGAAGCGGGTCCAGACGCAAGGCTTCGCCCAACTCTTGTCGCTGGCTTAGCGAGGCGCCGCGCGCCTGATGGAGTTTGGCCAAGACGTAGTGCACTTCGGGTGAGTCTGGCTTGAGGCGAACGACTTTGTTCAGGTCCGCCTCCGCCTCGTCAAACTTGCCGGAATCCAGAGAAAGTTCGCCGCGTTGAAGGAGTGCGTCTAGATCGTTCGCCTTCCTTTTCAGAGCCTCGCCCAAGACCCTCTGGGCGTCGGCCAGACGACTGACAGCCTGGTAAACCGCGACCAGACGGGAGCGCGCCACTCTGTCGTCCGGATCCAGCTTAGCCAACCTCTCACATTCCTGAACTGCCTCATCGCGCCGGCCTTCTTGAAAGAGATAATTTCCGTAGGCTGGCTGGAGAGCTTTATCGGAGAATCCGGACAGCCGCCTGAAAAATGGCTCCGCGTCCTGCTTCCGCCCAGTCTGGTAGAGCAGCGTCGCCAAGTTGAAAACGGCGGCTCCGTGGTTCGGATCAAGTAAGAGAGCCCGCCGAAACTGTTCTTCAGAGTCGGCCGCTCTGTTCAGTTTGGCGTACAGTCTGCCCAAAATGACCAGGGCGTCCGCAGACTTCGGGAAGTCTCGAGTCGTCTTCAGCAGAACACTCTCCGCCGTCTTGGTGTCTTTTTGCCGCAATTTCACCTCTGCAAGTGCGATGGCAAAGACAAGCTCTTGAGGGGCGGCAGCGATGGCTTGTTCGAGATGTTGCTCGGCGCCTTTCGAGTCACCGAGCTTAAGCTCGGTAAGCGCCAGCGCATGCAATGCACCGGCATTTTGGGGTGAGTCATGAAGCAGCGCTTGCAGGCGTTTCTGAGCCTCCTGTAGGACATCGGGGTCACTTGCATTCGACATCAAGTCGGCCAGCCGGAACTGCGCTCCGCCGTGTTGAGGGTTCAATTCAAGGGCCCTGCGAAGGCTGGCAACACCGTTTTGCAGATCCCCCGCAGCCAGGTACGCGAGAGCCAGCTGATAGTGGGCTTCGGGATTCCTTGGCGTGGCTTGGGTGGCATTCCGAAATTGCAGAATCGCCCGAGCTGCGTCCTTTTGCTCAAGGAGCTTCTTGCCTGCCTCTATGGACGCGGCACTCTTGGTCTCTGGAGATCGCACGCATGCGGAGGACGCAAGAGCCACCAACAGGAGAGGCGGAATCAATCCGTTGCGCCGTAAAGACAGACCGAGTCTCATTTCAGTTCTCCTTATAAACACACTGGACAGGCGGTGTTCATCGCCCACCGTGCCCGCCGATCACGATCTTAATGGTCTTGAGAATAATCGCCAAATCAAAAGACAGAGAAGTATTCTTCAAATAGAACAGGTCGTACTCCAGCTTCTTGAAGGCGTCTTCTACGCTTGCACCGTAAACATATTGCACTTGGGCCCACCCAGTGATTCCCGGGCGCACGGAGTGCCGTTCGTCGTAATAGGGGATCTGCTTCCGCAGCTCTTCGACAAAGCATGGGCGTTCCGGACGTGGCCCCACAAAACTCATATCGCCGCGGACCACATTCAAGAATTGAGGCAGTTCGTCCAACCGGTACTTCCGTAGAAACCCACCGACTCGCGTTATGCGGGCGTCATTCTCAGTCGCCCACTGAGCTCCCTTCTCCTCGGCGTCGACTCTCATCGAGCGGAACTTCAGCACATCGAAGCATCTGTCCATCCGGCCTACCCTGATTTGTCGGTAAATCACGGGACCTTTGGAGTCCAACAGAATTGCGAAAGCGACCAGGGCCATGATCGGAAGCGACAGGAGAAGGCCCGCTATTCCAGCCGCCAGGTCCAGCGTGCGCTTTAGAAGTTCATTCCATTTTGAGCGGTGAAAACCGTCCGAAAAAACAAACCAGCTCGGCTTCACAGCATGGAGTGGAATGCGACCAGTCAGCGCCGAAAGTACGCTCGAGGCATCGTCCACACGTACCCCCTGGACCCTAAGCGTCACTAATTCTCTGATTGGAAGAACCCCCCGACGATTTTCAAGTGCGACAATGATCCTCGAAATGGCACCCCGCTTGGCGATAGCTTCCATCTCTGTAGCCGATCCGAGAACGGGGAATCCAAAGATCTTCTCACGATCGGCCTGTAGCTCGGTCCCGCTGACGAATCCCTCCAGTTTCATGCCCAGATCCGCGCGTCGAGTTACTTCCCGGGCCAGTTCCAACGCCAGCTCGCCAGTGCCCAGTATCACTATATGCTGGATAGGCGAGCTGAGCTGCCAAGCCCCGTCGAGAATCCTTCTGCTTAGAACGACCAGGACAGTGACCAGGATCATCCCGATGATGAAGACCCCCCGGCTCAAAAGCAAGTTGGGCAACAGAAAATACAACGACCCTAGCAGTAGACTCGCGGCACCTAGCGATTGTTCAACCCGCAACACTTGATCCATCGACCCGGAACCGGCACTAAGATCGTACAAGTCGTTGTAATAGAAACAAGCAAGGCACACACCCACCACGATGGCACTTTGTACGGCGAAATCAGGAAACGCAACGTAAAACCCAAACTCGGCTGGGCTATTCCAAAAGCGCAACTTCGCAGCACATAGAAGAGACAATACGATGAGCGAGCCTTCAACCATCATGAGTAGAAGGCTTTTTGCTGATACGTATTGGCTAAAGATCCGAAACATACAAATTGGCGCGTTAACGCCGAATACCGCCAGGAGACCAGTTCAACGAAACACGAATACTTTGAATCGCGATGTCGTTGAGATTTCCGCTGAGATTCCCGAAGTAACCCCCCGCGCTAGTGAGATGGACGAATTGCGTCGTTAGCGCGGTGCTGGTACCCAAGTTCTTCGACCAACCCCCACTTGCTTGCCAACCCGACAGGCTAACGAACCCGGTGTTCCTGGTCTGTTGCTGCCCAAAGCGCGCGAAGGTGCTCCAACTGCTTCCAGCACGATGACGGCTCCAGGAACCCATCAGGGTCGTGTTGGTACCTACCGCGAATCCGTATCCATTTGTCGCAGTCCGGTCATAGGAAGCCACGAAGGATTGCGAGAAGGTCTTGAATCCGAGGGACCCACCCCCAACGATCTCCCGGGTCCTGGGTACACCGTAGACCTGTTGGTCGACTTGCGATATTGTCCCGCCGCCATAAACATGCAGGAACCATCGCGGACTCAGTTTGCTCCCCAGTGACGCTGTTACCGTTGTGGAATGGGCACTCTGATACCGAGTTTGCGTTTTGAACTCATCTACATCGAGCCCTAATTGCGTGCGGGGAGAGTGAGAGTAGGAAATCCCCATGCCGGCTGTGGTGCCTGTACTCCGACTCAGGACATAGTTCGTTTGAGCAGCGCCGTTCTGCCCGCCAAACCGACCCTGGGCGCCCCTCAAAGATCCTGTAAGACGAAAGTTGAGTTTCGGAGAGTAGGAATAGTCGAGCGAGGCTTGTCCGGAATAACTCAGCGTTCGGTCACCCAACACGACGCCGCGCAACGGCGAGTCCAACGACCCAGGTAGCGATATCATCGATGCGATCTGGGAATTAGTAAATTTGCCGATTCCGAATGCCGCCGCAAGGTCATCGAAGCCGGGAATCACTTGCGAATCCAGGCTTAACCCTGAAGGTGTAAAAAGCGATTGGGCTAGTGTGGCATCCTGCCCTGTAACTGACAAACTACCCGTCCATTTAGGAGCAATCTTCCGGTGCCCACTAAGAGAAAGTGACTGGTTGTAATCCTTTGCCTCTGGAAACTGAACCAGCCCCGTGTACATCCCAGAATATAGAATCGCAATGTCTGTTTTTTCGCGATGATGCTGCCAACCCAGGCTGCCACTGGCGCCATAGTTCGCGGTCAAGTCCGCTTGCCCGACCCGAATTAACGAGTAGCCTGAGCTGTAGTATCCAGAGAATAGAGAAACGCCGTAGAGATGAAAGCCCCCGCGTTCATCATTCCGGAAGTTCGTTTGATCGAACAGCTCCTGACCCCAGCAGGTGGGAGCCAGTATGACCATCACGACGGCGATATATTTGGGCACGAAGCGCATCTGTAAGACCCTGTTTAGTCTGCTTCGGGCTGGGGCGCCGGGGGTTCATCCCGCAGGTTGCAGCTCTTCATCTTGTACATCAGCAACCGATAGCTGATTCTTAAAGCCTCTGCCGTCCGGCGTCGATTCCACCGGTGTTGCTCCAGAGCTTCCAAAATAATCTCCGATTCAACTTGCCTGGTAGCCTGACGGACTCTTTCACGAAGAGATATTCCCGAGGGCGATGGGTTTCTCACAGCGGCCCTGAGGCCGTTCTCGCTGCTGGACAGGCTAGGCATCTCGCCTCCTTTCAAAGTGAACCGAAGGATTTCGCTTGCGGTGATCGCTTTCGCAATTCTCCGGCCACCGTCTAAAACGGTGGCGGCGTGAGGAGTAAGGGGCCGGAAGGAACTTTTCTTTGCACAAAATGCGAAAGTTTGGCGCTCATTCCGCTTGAGTTAGAGAGATCTTGACACTGGGGATCACGGACGTATGGTTCGAGACTTGCAACTCATTCAGGACCTGCCTCATGGAAACCGGTGCAACCTTCCCAAGGAGCGCTGACCGCGGATTCAACGCCAACGCTCATGCCATACATTGGTTGAACGTGGCCTCCGTGACGGGCTTGGTTGGAGTCCTATACGCCGCTGTCGTTATGGATTTGGCTTCCGAATGGTGGACGGACTCATCCGCTTCCTACGGAATGCTCATCCCGCCTACAGCTTTGTATATCGCTTATCTGAGACGGCAAACCACTCTTGCCTTTCGGGCTCAACGGGACCTGCGAGGTTTGTGGTTAGTTTCATTGGCTTGCGTCGTTTTCCTTTTGGGGAAGCTAGCAGCCGAGTTTTTCCTGACCCGGATTTCTCTGGTTTTGTTGCTCGCGGGGCTCACGTGGACGTTTTGGGGACTCGCTCGCTGTAGGACTCTGGCCTTCCCATTCATATTGCTCGGAACTATGGTGCCTCTGCCCGTAATTGTCTATAACACAGCGGCCGCGCCCCTGCAATTATTTGCATCCACCGTTGCGACCGATCTGGCGCAAATGCTGGGGGTATCGATCTATCAAGACGGCAATGTTATCCAGTTGGCAAGTACTTCCCTAGGGGTGGAGGAAGCGTGCAGCGGTTTACACTCTTTGTCTGCCTTGGTGGTCGCATCCCTGTTGCTAGGCTTCCTGGAGAGTGCCACCGCCCTGGGACGCATTCTGCTGTTCGCGCTCTCAGTCCCTTTAGCGATCGCCGTCAACGTCCTAAGAGTCACCGGCACCGCTCTCCTCGCGGACCACAAGCCGGAATGGGCTATGGGCTTTTACCATTCTTTTTCCGGATGGCTCGTTTTCGTGCTTGGGTTTGGAACCCTTTGGCTGATTGGGAAACTGCTGTTCAGGGTCACTCGAGCAAAGTCATGAATATCCGTTTTCGGTCAAGAATTCCGTGGCATGTGATCGGCACGCTTCTGTTGCTGACTGCGACCTTGGCTGCTTCAAAGCTGACTTCGAATCGTAAGGCCGAGAGTCTTGCGCAGCCGCTCGACAACATTTCCCGCCAGATCGCCGGTTTCACGGGCACTGACAAGCCCGAGATAGATGCCCATGTGTTGGGTCAACTCAAACCTACTAGCTACCTATCTAGAACCTATCGTAAGCCCGGACTGCAGGCCGATTTGTTTATCGCTTACTACGCCCAGCAACGCGCGGGAGAAAGCATGCACTCTCCGAAACACTGCTTGCCGGGTGCGGGTTGGGAAATCTGGAATTATGGAAGCCTGGACATCGCGGCCGACGGGCGAAACTATACCATTAACGACTACGCCATCTCAAACTCGGGACAGCGCATGAGAGTTCTCTACTGGTATCAATCCAAAGGGCGGATCATCGCTAGCGAATACGCAGGAAAGATTCTACTAGCCCGAGATGCTCTATTCCAGAACAGCACGGCAGCGTCAATTGTACGAATCATCGTGCCCGACCAGCCAGCAGCATTCGAAGCTGCTCATGCCTTCGCCTCGGAACTCATCACCCAAGTTCGGCGCTCCTTCGGTGATTAACGCTTCGCTTCGTCTTACGCTAGTCCAAGTTTGCTAGCCCAACGGGCAACAGTTGACTTCTTTTCGGACCTGACGCTGTAGCGTGCCAGGGTGCTAAACTCGATTGGTTTGACGCGTAACGGCGCAATGGGAATCATCGGTGGTGTAACCGGAGCAGATAAATTTGGGGTCGGGAGCGATTTGTCGTCTGCTAGCCGCAAGGCTCTGACAGCATAGTGAATATGCTCAACGCTCACACAAGAGGCTGTGTCAGCAAAAGCTTCGAGGAGCGCGTTGTCACAGATTGAGTTGATGACCCGGGGAATGCCTCTAGACCACTTCGCCAGGCTGGCTATGGCATCGGAGGAGAACGGGGAAGGGTTCTTGCCGCCGGCCACGCTCCAACGATGGGCGACGTAATGTCCTACCTCGTTGACCCCGAGGGGCTGAAGCGATAGCCGTACGCTGAGACGCTGTTTGAACTGCCAAAGGTCCGGCCTGTTCAACAGATCATCCAGCTCGCTTTGCCCGATCAGGACTACTTGAATGAGCTTCTCCTGGGCGCATTCAAAATTCCCCAGGAGTCTGATTTCTTCCAGCAACTCGGCAGTGAGCTTATGGGCTTCGTCGATAACCAGTACATTGACTTTCCCCTCTTGTTGCCCTCGCACGAGAAACTTTTGGAGCATCCAAAGCCGTTGAGCTTTGCTGGCTGGGATGTCGCAGATCCCGAAGTCGAGCATCACCATTTCAAGGAACTCGTCTCGGGTAAGACTGGGGTTTAGGATTACACTCGATTGGACCTGGGAGGCTGAAAGTTTCGTCAACACCCACCCCAGCATCGTGGTTTTACCCGATCCTGCTGTGCCGCTCAGGGCAACAAAGCCTTTCCGATCAAGGATTGAGTAGGTCAATCCTGACAGGGCTTCGCGATGTTGCTCTGTCATAAACAGAAAAGCAGGATCAGGGGTTATATTGAACGGTTTCGTATTCAGGCCGAAGTATGCAGTGTACATTTAGATCCCAAGCCAGGGTTATGTGAGACAGGGTGCTAGCCTGAACATCTTTTGCGGAAACTTCGAGCGCTCGTCGGCAAAGCGGCGCCGCTCGTTCGAACTTTCTTTAGTGGGGCACAACTAGCGTATCGCCCGGCAGCAAGGGGATGTTAAGTTCGACGTGCTCCCCCTTCAACAGTCCATCGTAGTCAAACGGGAGCTTACGCTGCGTACCGTTTTCGTTTCGAAGGATATAGATCTTGTTCCGTTTCGCATACTCTGTCAGTCCGCCGGCCTCACTGATCGCCTGCATTACGCTCATCTGATATGTAAACGGGATGGGACCTTCTTTTTTGACCGCCCCCACCGCATAGATTCTTTGACTATGAGTTCCGGTGACAATCACCGTTACATCCGGTTCCTGAATTACCTTGATCAGCCGCTCTGTAACAAACTTCTCTACATCGGTCGGCGTAAGCCCAGCCACTTGAACATCTTTTAATAGCGGCAAAGAAATCTTTCCATCGGGTCTGACCACAACACCTCGGATCGAGGCCTCGGGTTCCCTCCAAACCGAAACGTCAAGGACATCGCCGGCCCCGATTTTATAGTCATACGACACACCGGAACTCACCGTCGGGTGCGTCTTGCCGTTCCACCCTTCGTTTGCTGGATTGGGTCCACTTTGAGCAGGTGCGGTCATAATTGACGGAAGCTCGACCGACTTGGGAACGTCGGCGGCAGGCCGCCCATACACTTCGGCAATTGCATCTGTGACAGCCGCGGCTGACCATCCTGCTAGTATGGCTTTCTGTTGCGCTTGAACATCCATCAGCCCAGCCTTCTTTGCGTCGCGCACATACTTGACCAGGTCCTTTGGCGGGGTTTTTCCCTCCGCAAGGGCGAGACTTGTGTGGATAGCGGAAACACCAATCAAGAGCAGCAATAGCGATCTAAACCAGTTTATTCCCATAGTTCTCCAGCCATCCACATTATTGGTAGTGAGCACGTGGGACACCAACCCCAAAAGCCAAGAAGTTCTGGTTATGCCTAGAACCAGGTTCTTCCTAACCCTTTGAACGAAGACACACACATTCGGAAATACTTCTAAAAGTTGGCAATCGCCGCGCTTCGAGTTAGGTCAATCGTTGATCCCTAGCTTTTTCATCTTGTAGAGAAGTGCCTTATAGTCGATCTTCAGTAAATTCGCGGCATGTCTCCGGTTCCACCGCGTGGTTTTTAGCGCCGACAGAATGACGCTCGCTTCCGCGTTCTTTTTGAATTGGTCGACACGTTCCAGCATATGCGGGGAGGCCGACACGTTGGGATTCTGATCGAACCCCTGGATTGGATCCTGCGAGTTAACGGGTTGGTCAGGACCCGCGATCTGAGGTCTCAGGTCGCCTGATGGAGCTGGCCCCCACGCCGAAGCTGCGGCCGCCAAAGCCATCCCGTTAGAAGTCGCCAAGGGCATCGATCCTGCGTCGATTGAGATCTTTCGGCGAGTCCGTTGGAGTTCCTCGCAAACCATATCCGAGTCCTGAAAAACTAGCAACTTCCTCATTATGTTCTCAAGCTCCCGAATGTTCCCGGGCCAATCATGCCCAAGGAGTGCCTGCCGCAGAGACGGGGTAATCTCAGGAACCCGCATGCCGCCATTGCAATGTTTTCGTAGGAGGTGCCGGGCCAATGGAAGGATCTCGTCCTTTCGCTGCCGAAGAGAGGGAATCTCGACATTGACCACATTCAGACGGTAATATAGGTCCTCCCGAAACCCACCATCCGCAATGGCTTCTTCAAGATCGCAGTGGGTTGCCGCCATTACGCGAACATCGACGCGGGTAGGTTCCTTCGCGCCAAGCCGGAGGAATTCGTGATCTTGAAGCACCTGTAGTAGCTTCGCTTGGAGCTTTACGTCCATATCCCCAATTTCATCCAGAAAGATAGTGCCACCGTGGGCCTGTTTGAACCGACCCTCGCTCGCCTTGAAAGCGCCCGTGAATGCTCCCCGTTCATACCCAAATAGTTCGCTCTCAACAAGTTCGGAAGGTAGAGCGGCGCAGTTCACCTTTAGGAACGGCTTATCTCTACGCGGGGAACGGGCGTGTAACTGCCGCGCCAGGATTTCTTTCCCTACGCCAGTTTCGCCTCTCAACAGAACCGGCACATCGGACTCACCAATATGTCCAAGAAGTAGCTCAATTCTTTGAGCCCAGTCAGACACAAAAGCTTGATCTCCCTGAATAGATTCGATCATGGGTTCCGTAAGAGAGGTGTTCGACTTGGACTTAAGAACTCCCTCGATCACCCTGCTGAGTTCGTCAAAGCTGACCGGCTTTTGTAGGAAATCGTGTGCTCCATTCTTCATCGCCTCGATGACATGGGCAGTTGAGCAGGAACCCGATAACATGACAACAGGTAATCGCGGATTGGTTTGGCGCACTTCGCGAAGAGTATCTAGTCCGTCCTTGCGCGGCATGATGATATCGAGCAGCACAAGATCGATGTCGGAATCCGGCCGAGCCAGGAAATTGATCGCATCGTCGCCATCTTCTGCAAAATCTGTGGAGTAGCCTTGCCGTTTCAGTGCGATTCCGAGGTAATCACGAACCTCCGATTCGTCTTCTACAACTAGGATCTTTGTAGTCATCTCTTTGGTTATCTTGGTCCGTTATGAAGTTGTTGCGGTCATCGAAGCGGGCGCAGCGCCAGCTAAGGATTGCCCCAGGATGACCTCTTGTTGCAGAGGCAGGACGAATGAGATCGTAGTCCCTTGCCTATCCGACTCAGCCCAAATCGCCCCGTTGTGTGCGTTGATCAGCATTTTACAAATCGCGAGACCAAGCCCACCGCCCGAACGGTCGCGCGCTCCAGCATAGGAGGTAAACTCTTCAAAAACCGAATCCAAGTGTTCTGCTAAGATACCCATCCCGGTGTCGCGCAGTTCGACTTTGTACACCTGGATGACCCCGTGCTCGGACAGTTCGTTGTTATGACGGCTCCAGTTCGTCACGCGACCTCTCACCTCTATAGACCCGCCTCGCGGCGTGAACTTGCAGGCGTTTTCGAGAAGGTTGACAAGAACCTGTTCGATGCCCGCCGGATCCAAGTGCAGACGGATATCCGGCGGATCTAAATCAACGGTCACATCAATGCCCTTATCCTGAGCGAGCGGCACAATTTGGTGGAGGGCGTTCTGAATGCAATTGTCGATGTTCGTCCGGATTAGATTGGGCTTCCGTTCGGTATTGTGATGCAAGCTAAGTTCGAACATTGCTCTTGACATCTTGGACAGCCGACCGATGCTATGCTGCATGCGCTGGAGCAGGTCGATTTGATCTGGGGCCAGAGGCCCGGCACTCTGGCGAATAAGCATGTCGCAGTACCCTTGCAGAGCCGTAAGGGGTGTTCTGAAGTCATGGAGAGCCCGCGCTAGGAAGTTGGTTCTATCCTGATCGCATTCCTGAAGCCGAATATTGGCTTCCAGCAAAGCCTGCAAGAGCTCATCACGGTCGGCTCGCACAGTCGTTGCATCGCCATTCTTCTGTCCAGTCGGGTTTAACCATCGATTTAGTGCGCTCGCCAGGAACGCTTGGAGTATAGGACGCGTGACCGGCTTGAGAAGCAATCCCAGGGCGCCAATAGGAAGAAGCTTCTGGACATCGGAGAGCGACTTGCGAGAAGCAACGAAGAGGTCACCCGAACCGCCTGCCAAGTCATTGGGTCCCTCAGGCAGAGGACCGGAAGAGAGATCCCAGATGGTCAAATCGGCGTTTGTGCGCCTCGTGCCAGGAGCTTCGAGGATGGGCCCTTCGATTGATAAATGTCGGAGTACAGCGCGGCAGAGCTCGTAAAGCTCCCGATCTTCCGATACCAGAATTGTTTTCATCAGCAACAGTGACATGTCCGCTTCATTCGTAACAGGTCCTTGCAACTAGTCACGGAGATTAGCTACATTCACCACATTCCCACAACATTTCCAGAGAAAAGGAGGAGTCTAAAATTACGCTCTTATGGCGTTTTTGAGAAGGGTTGAGTTGCACCCCCCCCAGTTCGTTGCGAGCTGTTGCACATTAGAGACTACGACGGTACGAAATCCAAGAACTCGGCGCGCCAAACTTTAGGAAGGTTTCTCAAAGTGAGGTGAATCCCACGCTCGGCAGTCTTTCTTAAAGCGAAATTCGACAGGGCGTCTGGCGCGTTAGCTTGCCGTTCCAGAACGCAGGAAATCTTCGCCGATCTCAGGTCGAATCGGCTTGGCTTTCCCGGCCGCTTGAATCGATCGACCAAAATCTTGCGCGCTTGTGCGGTCTTTAATGCCGAGCTTGGAGTACAAGCCCTTGACGTGCCAGCGAACGGTTTCTCGCGAGATAAAGAGCGCATCCGCAATCTGTTGATTGTTCAGACCGCTGCCAATCAGCTTGAGGATTTCCATTTCACGGGGCTTGAGCCGACTTATGCCGTCAGGGACCAGCAGCGTCCTGAGCATTCGAGAAATGATCTCCCGGGGAAACCATAACTGTCCGTTCACGACTGCCTCTACTGCACGGGTGATAGTTTCAGAAGTTTCGTCGCGTCGCAAGACACCGGCAAATCCCATACGAATAATCTGTTCGCAGTCGAGGTTGTCCGCTTCGTCGGACAATCCAATCGCAAAAGCATTACTCAACTGTCCGATCAGCACTGTCAGTGGAGCCGCCTCGGTCATTGGGAAGCGCGACAGATCGACCAATAAGATGTTAGATCGAACTCCTTCACCCCTGTCTGGGAAAAGAGCGGAGTCCGCATAACGATGAATCTGGAACGGGAGTTCGGATCCCTGACAACAAAGGTCCACTCCCGCACACAGTATCACTCGAACGGGCGACGTATCACTAATCCGCGACTTGCTCGTCGCCGGCATCCTCGTTGCCCTCCTCCACCCTTAGGTCGACAACTACCTATGTATGCCTTTTGGCTTAAGCATTTTTACCATATTTTTGGTCTGGAGTAGTAATAAAAACTGAACGATCGGTTCGCAGCACCAGAATTTTGTACTAGTACTCACACTCTCAGGCATCAGCTGTCCATCGCCTGCCGAGACCAAGGGAAGGAATGAAACCCGGCTGGGGGCCTCGCATGAACCAAGAACGCGCCCAAAAAGCGGCCAAGTCAATGAGGAATAATACTTCAGTTCATCCCGCGACGCGTCACGGAACGAATCGCGCTGGTTCAGCAGGAGCCCTGCTTCCCAAGCCCCGGTTCTTAGTGAGAGCTCATCGGGGAAATGTCACTGAGTTGCAATGCAGTTAGCTTGGCTCATAGCGGTTGGCAACGTCCAGTCCCTAAAGAGCGTTAGGGAACTGGGTAAGAATCTTAGCAAACAATGCAAACCATAGAGCGGCGAAAAACCAATCGTGTGGGTCTGCGTTGGCACTTACGTCTATCGGGTGGAACGATTGGAGCTATCCAAACGCGAACTGAAAACATAAGCAATCTGGGCTTCTATTGTATTCTTTCGCATCCACTTATACCTGGCGAAGCCCTCGATTGTGAGCTTTCAATTCCGAACTACGGCTCTTTGGGCGTGAGTCGTTCGATCGTGTGCAAAGCCGAAGTGGTCCGTGTCGAATCACGAGGGGCCCAGCCAGGTTTCGGCGTGGGGTGTCGAATTCTCGATTTCACACTCGCGAGGAACCGCGACTCGCTGAATGGCAGTGCCTGCAGCGCTTGAACCGTCGTGGTTATCGCCGCGATGCGAAGCGAATAGAGTGTAAGGAGGAAAGAAGCATCAGCCGAGTTAGGTCGTCAGACTCCCGGCGGAGGACGCGCGCGTCAACGTGACCAAGGCTAATCCGATTGGAGCGCCGGCCGAGAACTTTCTTCTATTGACTGTGGCTGTGCCTGCAGCTTGGTCCTGGCTTTCGAGCCCGCCAAGATGGACAGACGACCTCTCCCGAGCGAAGTGAACATCTTTCAGTTCCAGAATCTTAGACACTTCGTGTGGTTACAACGCTCGAAGGATTCTTGAGCGCTCCAGAGCTAAATCCATCCTCGTAGCCAGTACCATGCCAAGCCGACTGTCTCATGCAAGGTGCGCTCATTTCGATATATGGCTGTCCAGCTCGGTATTAACTCGTCACGTCCAGACCCGAGCTCTCGGTAAGCACAGGGTGCTGGTATTACGACCAATCCTGTTTTGCGAAATGCACGCTCGGCCCGAAGCATGTCCTGTGCCTCCGTAACTAGAATGATCCTATCAATCCCATGCTGCCTAAGAATCTCGGCGCTATAAAGTGCATTTTCACGGGTGGATGTGGCCCGGCTTTCCATCCAGATCATGGATTCGGGAACACCTGCACGCCGGAGAAGCTGGCTCATGATCTCGGACAACGGCTGTTCACCGGCGTTTCGCGGACCACCGGTGGTGAGAATCGGTACCGGATGACCATGAACCTGAAGCCACGCTGCGAATTCGCACCGTTCGTAAGTCTCTTTGTCCGGGAGAGAATATGGGATTCCATCTTCCCGCGGTGTAACCGACGACGAAAGTACCACGATTACCTGTGCTGACTCTGTTGAGAGATTTCGCTGAGCGTACCAGGCTTCCAGGGGACGCGAAAGCAGCCAATCCATGGGAGGCCAAGACGCCAAAAACAGGCCAATTGGCCCGATCGCCGCCAGCCGAACGCCTTTACATTTCCGCATACGGAACAAGCCGACTACACTAATCACCAGTAATAAGAGGATCAGCGGCTGAACGTAAGTCATATGGGTGAGTCCATTATGAAATGAAGCCTACCCATGTGCATCCGTCTGCCCTCTTTGGGCCCTCAAACTGCATAGTGGTCCAGCGAAAAGGAGTTTCAGACCGGGGCCTTTGATGCCGGTCTGTCCAATGAGGTTTTGATTTTCCACGATGAGTGAAGCACATCCAAACAGCCTCCTGTCCCGAATATCGCGTGTCCGGGGTGAAACGCAGGGTTCGATATCCGTGATGACCGATTGTCCCGCGGATGCTCCGCCGAAGAAGATGACTGTTCGAACTCCATCAGAGGAGGACGCTCCCCGATGGGATGAATTTGTTCAGGAACATCCCGCGGGTAGCCCTTTCCATTTGCAGGCTTGGCGAAGGACGATTGAAGAATCCTTCGGGTATCGGCCGATGTACTTGCTGGCGGAGGAACGGGACCAGATTTGTGGTGTGCTTCCCCTGTTCTACGTCAAGAACGTCCTGGTCAAGAGCGCGCTCATTTCTTCTCCGTTTGCGGTATACGGAGGTATCCTGGCGGATTCCGCGGAAGCTGCTCATGCTCTTCGAGCTGCTGCTGAAAAACTCGGCCGGGATTTGGGCGTCCAGCACATTGAGTTCCGCAACGCACATTTGGAACAGTGTGTCGGGGAATCAAATATCACTGGGTATGTGAACTTTACTCAGCAGTTAGGATTTGACTCAGAGGCCATTCTGCAGTCAATTCCCCGCAAGACCCGCGCGATGGTTCGTAAGGCTCTCAAACTCGGATTCAAGGCACGAGTCACCCGCGATCTGGAAGCTTTTGAGGCGCTGTACTCAAAGAATCTTCGCAGGCTGGGAACTCCCTCCTTTCCGCACAAATATTTCGTGGCGTTGCTCAAGCACTTCGGATCGTCAGTCTACATCCACGAGTTCGAACTCGATGGCCAGGTCGTATCTGCGGTGTTGACGTTTTGCTTCAGAGACCAAATCTTGCCCTACTATGGCGCCTCCGACTTGAAGTTCAACTCGTCTGCACCCAATAACTTCATGTACTTCAACCTGATGCAGTGGGGTGGGCTGAACGGATATCGCATTTATGACTTCGGGCGAAGCAGAAGACACAGCGGCTCCTATGAGTTCAAGGCTCATTGGGGCATGGAGGAGCGCACTCTTCCCTACGAAATGGTTCTTGTGCGGCGGAAGGATCTGCCCAACTTCTCTCCGGCTAATCCAAAGTATCAACTAGCTATGCGAATCTGGCAGAGGCTGCCTTTGGCGGTCACGCGTGCCGTCGGCCCGTCGCTTCTCAAGCTTGTGCCCTGACTCTCGCATACACTCAATTTCAACCAGGCCTTCAGGATCACCAGAGACTCAAACGCGATCGCCGCTTGACGAATCGATCCTCCATCGGACGACGCGCCCACTTGGCACAAAGGGAAGAGAGAGCAAAGCAAGAGGCCGCACGCTCTCGGCAGCCGTAACTTCTTCTATCCCAAATTGCAGCCGATCCTCTCCGACCCGCGGATTGTCACGGCTAGTGTGAAACAGGCGATCCCAAAAAGAAAATAACACTGCGAGATTGGAGCCCTGGTCAGCAGCGTCCTTAGAGTGATGAATCCGGTGGCGCTCTGGAGTGACGATCACAAGGCCGAGCGTCCTCTCAAGCGACAGGGTCAGGCTAATATTCCCGTGGCTAAAAAGAGCTTGAACGATGTCGCACAGCTCGAAGCACGCTACCACGGCGGGGGGAGGCGCGGTTGCCGCGATTGTGAGCAAATGCATGCCTTGAGTAAACAGAACTTCTCCAGGATGGAATCGAACTCCAGTGGATAGATCAATATCCTGGTCGGAGTGGTGGATCTTGTGTAGTCGCCACAATAGCGGGATAGAGTGGCGTAAATAATGGCTGAGGTATTGCACGAAATCGAGCACCAGAAAAGTGAGCAAAGCCTGGAGGAAAGCAGGGAGCCAGGAAAGATTGAGCACCCCATAACCGCTCTTCCTGAGCGTGAAGGCAAGCGCCACGGCGCCAACACGAAATACTAGAGACGTAGTGGCGTCGGTGAGGACCAGGAAGAAACCGTTCAGGAGCCAGCGCTTACTCGTCGGGATACTGGGAACTCGCCGCGGCCGGTGTGTTTCCCAGATGGCGACAGTAAGGAACGCCGCAACAAGCATGCCTCCGTAGAGCCAGCCCAGGTGCACGAACCACCATGGTTGCATGAACTGAAAACACCTAGGGTTAGTCTGTCTGAATCGGCGGACCGTCTCAGCGCTTGCGGCGAGCTCCAAGTACTAGCAGTCCTCCAAGCATAAGAGAGACCGCAACCGCGCCGGAACTCGCATCGATTTCGGGGACGGCGGTCGAAGCCGAAGCCATAGCGACAGTCGACAGCCCTATTAGAACTACGCTGACAAGGATTCTTCTCACAGTGAGGCCTCCACCCAATTGGGTATATATATTCTTGCGGTCAGAACAATACTTGCAAGAAGAATGCCTACACATCTTGCGTCGTTGTTTTCTTATTTATGAGTGGTATAGCGCATTCAGTGTCCTTCGGCCATCTTGGGGACTGCTCCCAAAGATTGTTCATGTTGTTTACAGTTTCACAAATTCCGTCACTTCGTTTGCGGATAAAGCCCAAACGCTCCTTGAAAGGTTTCGTACTGCTCCAATGGAAGAGTGAATGCTTTCCGCGTTTTCCCTCCGACGTCAATGAGTTGCAGAGAGATCTTGCTGAGTAGGGTTTGGCTGTTGAATTGCCTAGGGATGGGATCGAGATATATTGGAGGCTCGTTCAATGAAACTATTCGGGATATTCTTGCTGCTGGTAGGAGTGTCAGGGGCGGCGCTGGCAGGGCCATGGGCCCCGGCAGCGGTTCCGGAGATTGATCCCGGGTCTGTCGTCCGCGTGTTTGCTCTCCTTTCTGGTGGTCTGCTCTTGATCAAGAGTCGCCGCAAGAAGTAGGCCATCCGCAACCAACTCGACGGACACACCCTTAAGCGATCGGGCTGGGCGTCGTTCTTTGCTATCTCGTGATTAACAGTCCCAGCCGCTATGCGTTAGCGATCCCCAATAGGGTCCTTGCCTCGCGCGGTCTATTGCTTACGAAGCTTTCTTCTCGCTTCCTGTGCCTCGCGGTCCTCTTCGCATTAGAGTTAATCGTCATCTCGATCCGGCTCGACACCCAAGCCTTGGAGGGAAAGACCGGTCTCCTTGGCGCGGTTGGCAATTTTGGACCCTCCATCCTGCAGTCACTTGTTGCCTTCACCACGGTGTTCTTGACATTTGGTTACGCCAACGCGAAGGAGGAGCTCTCGACGATTAGAGATCGCCTTGTCGGAGTCCCCTTGGGTTGGAGCTTCCTCGCCGTCCACAGTGGGTCGATGGTCGTATTTGCATTTCTGTCAACAATTCTATTCGGAGGAACCCCACGGCTCTCGGATAACCTGATTGCTTCAGCGTGGCTGGCTACGGGCATACTTGGCATCGTGACGGCACTATTCTTCTTCATTCCACCGAAGACCGTTCACGAATTGTTGCGGAACGTCGGATCCGCATGGATATACGCCGCCTCCGCCGCTGCCCTCATACCCGGACTCGTAACGGCTAGCAAACAGTTGTGGAAGCCCACGACTGCGTTGACCTTCGAAATCGTCAAGTCCATCGTAAAGCCCTTGGTTTCCGGATTCGTGGCGGATCCAGCCGCGAAGACAATCGGCACCCAGAAGTTCACAGTCCA
>Ga0105249_10000781_pt1 | contig 28555 bp, 22 predicted proteins | sample KBSS44metaG_FD_81522 | JGI IMG/M metagenome (GOLD analysis project Ga0105249, IMG submission 81522) | Switchgrass rhizosphere microbial communities from Kellogg Biological Station, Michigan, USA - KBS S4-4 metaG | ecosystem: Host-associated > Plants > Roots > Rhizosphere > Soil | place...
AGGCCGACCTCGATCGCGCCAAGGATGTCGTCAAGCGCCACCTCGAGCGCTTCGGCCGGCGCGACTCGCTCGAGCTGGAGTGGCAATGACGCGCATCGTCGTCCTCAACGACTACCGGGGAGTCGCCCAATCGATTCGGCGGCTGGGAGCGCCTGCGCGCCGAGTGCGAAGTTGTCTACTCGCACGAGCACCTCGACAGCCTCGAGGGCACGCCGGTCGGTGGCGCCCATTTCGAGCGAGTGCCGGAGCTGAAGTGGTCACCACTGGGATGGCCAACGCGGCGATCGACGTGGCCGCCGCAGCCAGCGCGGGATCGTCGTCTGCCGCACCGGTGGTCGGGGTTCCCCCACGCACCCGAACATCATCGTGCCGAGGCACAAGGAGCTGACCTGCAGTCCCGTGCGGCCGACTGGCCTGATTTTGCTCCAAGCCCCGCGCGGTTAGCCGCGATCCCAAGTGACGAACAGGCCGCCGACGACATTGGGAAGGAAAAAGGCCGGCATGCGTTCGATCTCGTGACCCGAGACCAGCTCGAGGTTCGGCAGTCGCTCGAACAAGGTCCGCACCGCGATCGGCACCTCGAGCCGGGCGAGAGGGGCACCGAGGCAGAAGTGGGTTTTCTTGCCCCAGGAGAGGAGGTTCTTCACGTCGCCGCGGTCGGGATCGAAGTGGTCGGGATCCGAGAATGCCTCCTCGTCGTGGTTGGCGGACCAGATATGGGCGCCAATGATGGCGCCAGGAGGCAAGGAGACACCGCTCAGCTCAGCTCCCTTCGGTGAAACCTGGCGAAAGGCGATGCGCCCGACGAAATCGTGACGCAGATCCTCCTCCATCAGGATGGAGAGGAAGTCCGGCTCAGTCAGCACCCTTTGCCGGAGATCCGGGTCGGCGAGTATGCGGCGCGTCATCTGGGCGGCGCTCGCGGAGCTGGTATCGGCGCCGCCGGCGATCATCGCCACGATCACGCTGAAGATCTCTTCGTCGCTGAGCCTCGAAGTGCCCTCGTTATCGACCGCGGTGATCAGCGAAGAGACTATGTCGCCCTCCCCTCGCGGCGCGCGCCGGCGCTCGGTGATCAGCCCGAGGGCCCAGTTCTCGAACTCCGCCTGGCGCCGGCAGATCGCGAACAGCTCTTCGTGCGGAATCGCGGGGTCGCCAAAGAGGCGGAAAATGTCCAGCGCCCAGTCGTAGAGCTGCGGCGCTTCGCCGGCGTCGATCTGCAGAACGGCCGCCATGACGAGGATCGGAAAGCGGCGGGTGTAGGCGTCGATCAACTCCGCTTCCCCCTTGTCGGCGAACTCGTCGACAAGGCCTTGGCAGATCCGTTCGGTCGGCTCACGCCAGGACTCGACGGCACCGCGGGTGAAGCCTTTCTGCGCCAGCTTGCGGATCCTGGTGTGGCTGGGCGGAGATTCGGCGGTGAGAGCGCCCGACCTCTGGTAGACGAATCCGTCGGGAAGCAGGTCGCGAGCCTCCTCCGGAACCACCGCCGGGGGAAGGATCGGCTCGAAGTACTCGTGGTCGGTGAGCACCCGTTCCACATCGGCATGGCGGGTCGCGACAAAGAACCCCGTCTCGGGAACGAAGAAGACCGGTGCCTCCCTGCGGGCGAGCGCGGTGTAGGCGCCGGGCCGGTTCACAGCCTCATCGCCCACCAGGTTCAGCCCATGCAGGACTGGGCACCCGCCCGGCCCGGACTTCTCGACCTTGATCGTCTCCGTCTCCATCTCCGACCCTCCTGTCTCTCCGTCCCTCCGACCGCGAAAAAGGCAGGCCCGAGGTTCGCAACTCCGTCATGAGAATACTGACAGATGATCATACAATTTGTCGATGAAACTGAGTCCGCGCGAGCACGACGTGAGGGAGGCTGCGAGAGACTCGCCTTCGCCGGCGGGCTCGACGCACAGGTAAATCAGAAGACCGTATGACGATCAGTCGATTACCATTGGCTAGTCAGCAGATCAGGTCAACCGGAGGAGAGACCATGACTGAGTACCCAAGCATCCCCTATGTGCCAAGCGTGCCGTTCGACATGGGGCACGACCGCTACATCCGCTTCGGCCCCTTCTTCGAGGTCTTCGAGTTCACCGACTGGATCGACGAGAGCATGTCGTGGAAGGAGACCTGTTACATCGGCGACTGGTCGCCGCTGATGAAGTTCAGCGTGAAGGGCCCCCAGGCGCTCGAGTTCTGGTCGTCGATCACGATCAACTCGTTCAGCGCCTTCGATATCGGCCAGGCCAAGCACGCCGTCCTGCCCAACAGCGACGGCAAAGTGATGGGTGAGGGAATCCTGATGCGCCTCGCCGAGGACGAGCTCTTCTTCACCAGCGGCCCCGGAGCAGTCTGGGCCGCCTTCAAATTCCACAGCGGCGAATGGGATGCCGAGTACACGGACCTGACCGGAACGCGCACGATCCAGCAGGTCCAGGGTCCCACCTCCCTGGCGGTGATGGAGGAGGCCTGCGGGGAAGAGCTGCGGGACATCGAGTTCATGCGCTTCCGCGAGGCCTCGATCGACGGGATGGAGTTCTACCTGCTGCGCCAGGGCATGTCGGGGGACATCGGCTATGAGATCCACGGCAAGATGAGCGAGGGCGCTCAGGTGTATTCAAAGATCCTCGAGGTCGGCGAGAAGCACGGCATCCGCGAGCTCGGCGGGCGGACCAAGATGGTCAACCACGTCGAGGCCTGCTACCCGACGCCGACCGTCGACTACGTCCCGGCCTGGATCGGCTTCGACGAGGAGCCGGCCTTCCGCCAGTTCGTCGACGGCGTCGGGTTCCTGCCCTTCGAGTTCTTCAGCCCCAACACCGGCAGCCACGAAGGCGGCTTCGCCGAGCTCTACTTCTCTCCCTACGAGATGGGCTGGGGCCGCAGCGTCAAGTTCGACCACGAGTTCGTCGGCAAGGAGGCCCTGGAAGCCGAGGCGGAGAACCCGGGGCGGGTGATGCGGACCCTGGTCTGGAACGCGGAGGACGTCGGCGAGGTGCTGACCTCCTTCCTCCAAAAGGACGAGGAGCCCTACAAGTTCATGGAATGGCCCCGTGAGTATCTCGGCCACGTCTGCGCCGACAAGATCCTCGACACTGATGGCAGCCTGGTCGGTCTGGCGACCTCGCGCTGCTACAGCTACTACTTCCGCGAGATGCTCTCGTTGGCGGTGATCGACGTCGATAAGGCCGAGCCGGGGACCGAGGTGACCGTGGTCTGGGGGGACGTCGGCCAGCGCCAGAAGGAGATCAGGGCGACGGTGGCGCCGGCGCCCTACAAGACCGATCGCCGCCGGGCGGATCTGGCGGGTGTGGCATGAGGGGCATTGAGCAACTCGAAGGCAAGGTGGCGGTCGTCACCGGCGCGGCCAGCGGCATGGGCCGCGCCTTCGCCGACCGCTTCAGCGCAGAGGGCATGAAGGTCGTCCTCGCCGATGTCGAGGCGGAGCCGCTGGCACAGGCGGTCGAGGAGATCGTCGCCGGCGGCGGCGAAGCGATCGGCGTGCCCACCGACGTCTCCGACCTGGCGGCGATTGAGGCGCTGGCGGAGCGGACGATCGCGGAGTTCGGAGCCGTCCACGTCCTCTGCAACAACGCCGGGGTCGAGACGGGAGGCCGCTTCGAGGAGATCCCGGTCGCGGCCTGGCGCTGGGTGATCGACGTCAACCTCTACAGCGTCATCTACGGCTGTCGGACCTTCCTGCCGCTGATCCGCGAGCAAGGGGAAGGCCACATCGTCAACACCGGCTCGGTCGCCTCCTTTGCGACCGAGGCGCCGACCATGCATCCATACGCGGCAACCAAGTTCGCCGTGCTCGCACTCTCCGAGAGCCTCGAGCACGAGCTGTTCCAGGGCGGGGAGCGCATCGGCGTCTCGATCTTGGCTCCGGGCGCCGTGCGGACCCGGATGACGAAAGCCGAGCGCAACCGGCCCGCTGACGTGCCTTCTACCTGGGAGAACCCGTCCCGTGCCGCCCTGCTCGGGATGATCGAGCAGATCACCGATGAAAGGGGAATGGACCCGAGCGAGGTGGCGGGTATGGTCGTCGAAGCGATCCGCGAGCGCCGTTTCTTCATCCTCACCCACCCCGACGAAGCGTTCACCGCGATCGATCAGCGGCGGTCCTGGATGGAGTCGGGCAAGCGGCCGCCGGCACCGGGCGCGGACGGATGACGGGAGAACGCGACTTCTTCTGGGTCAACGTCGAAACTCAGGCGGCTCCACACGGCACCGTTCCCAACGGCCAGATGTACGTCGAGCATCTGCATCCCTCCGAGGCGACGCGGCCATACCCCGTGGTGCTGATCCACGGCGGCGGCGGCCAGGGCCTCGACTGGCTCGGCACCCCTGACGGCCGCCCCGGCTGGGCTCAGGGACTGGTGAAAGCGGGGTTCGAGGTCTATGTCATCGACCGACCCGGACATGGCCGCTCGCCCTACCACCCCGATTTGCTCGGGCCGATGTTCCCACCGCCGACCTACGAGTTCCTGCAGGACATCTTCACCCCGGCGACCGACAGCCCCCCCGGCGAAGGCCATAGCCAGTGGCCGGGGGGTCGCGAGCCCGGCGATGAGGCGATGGACCAATTCATAGCCTCTGCAGGGCCGATGCGGGCCGACATGACCGCCGCCCACGACCTCGAGCAGCGCTGCCTGGCGGAGCTTCTCGACCGCACCGGGCCGTCGATCGTCTTCAGTCACTCCGCCGGCGGGCCCGCGGGGTTCCTCGCCGCGGACGCCCGCCCGGAAAAGGTGGTCGCGCTGCTGGCGATTGAGCCGATGGGGCCGCCCTTCATGGAGCGGCCCGAGATGGGGCTCTCTCTCAAATGGGGCCTGGCCGCGGCACCATTGCAATTCGACCCACCCGCCGCTGATCCGGAGGAGCTCGACACAAGCGGCGGCCGCAGACTGGCAAGACTCTCCAAGGTGCCGATCGTGGTCGTCACCGCACCCCACTCCAAAGTCGGTCTTGCCGACCCCGCGACCGTCGCCTACCTGCAGAGCGCCGGCTGTGAGGTCAGCCACCTGCGTCTCGAGGAGAGCGGGCTGAAAGGCAACGGCCACGGGATGATGATGGAGCGCAACAGCGACGAAGTGCTGGCCGTTCTGGTCTCGCGACTCGAGACCCTCGCCGTTGCCTGAGCCGATCAGATGTAGCGGGGCAGCGAGTTGACGTCCACTCGCCGACGGTCCTGCTTGTAGGGAGCGGGAGCGACGGTGGCGCGTATTAGCTTCTGCGGGAACCCCGGCGAGCCCCACAGGACCGTGACCGCGGTCCCAGGCTCCGCACGGCCGGCGTCGATCACGCAGAGCGAGATCATCTCGCGGAAGAAGTAGCTGTAGCAGCGCGAAAGGGCGATCCCGACTTGACCCTCTCCAGCGAGGACCTTGTCGGCCCAAACCAGACCGATTCCGGAGCGGGGTAGCTCCATCTGCTGGTAGGGCTCCCCCGGCCGCAACAGCGAGGCGAAGACGTCGGCGACGTCCTCGCCATCCCAGACAAGGGTGACCAGGACTCGCCGCGGCGTGGCGACCTCTGCTTCGAGCGCAGCGCGGCCGCGGAACTCGTGGTCGAACTTGATGCTGCGGGCCCAGCCGAGCTCGACCGGGCTGAAGAAGAGCTCCTCGACCCCGGCCGGCTCGAAGCTGCCCGTATGCCGCGAGACGAAGCTCCAGACCGGCGGGGTGGCCGCCGCCATCGCCTCGCCGAACTCGCGGACGTCTGGATCGCGCCAGGCCGGGACGTAGTCGACTGACGGGGTGGGGAAGCTCGCCTCGACGTGGTTGACCATCTTCGCCCGCGCGCCGAGACGGCGGATGCCATGCGGCTCGCCGGCAGCGACGATCGCTTCCCAGAGCGGGTTGCTGTCGACCGCGTTGCCGTGCAGCTCGTAGCCGAGCTCGCCGGCCATGCCCTGTCGCAGGACCTCGAAACGGATCTCGCCCCAGCTGCGCTCGTCGAAACGCATGAAATCGACCTCGCGAAAGCTCTGGCGAGTCAGCTCTTCGAGTACGCGGAGCGACTCCGGGCCCTGAACCTGGAAGATGAAGCGCTCGGCGGTTTCATCGCGAACCTCGACGTCGTAGCCGCCCTGGGCCAGGCACCACTGCGCCCAGACCACGCCTGGGGTGCTGGTGAAGAGGAAGTCCTCGGGCCCATACCGCATCAGGATCCCCTCGCCCATCACCTTGCCGCCGTCGTTGCAGAGGACGATGTGCTTCGCTTGGCCTACCGCGAAGGTGGCGAAGCTGTTGACTGCCACCTCGTTGAAGAAGCGCAGCGCGTCCGGCCCTCTCACCCGCATCTTCAGCAGCAGCGGCGACCAATCGCCGATGAAGCAGGTCTCCTTCCAGGACATCGACTCGTCGATCCAGTTCGTGTAGGCGTCCGCTTCATAGCCGAGTCCCGCATTGGCCAGGTGGGAGATGCCTTCTGGGAAGGGAACGGTCGGGACCAGCGGCACGGAGCGAGGCTCGGGCGCCGCGCTCATCGCACTGGCTCCGGCAAGCCCGTCTCGAGCGCCTTGAAGAAGCCAAGGCGTTCGCGCTGCACCGAGGGGTCCTTCGCTTCGTTCGCCATCGCGATCACCGCGCGGCGTTTCCCCCGGTCGCGCTCGTCGTAGACGACGGTCTTGAACTGGACCGCCATCGGCGAGGCCATCTCGGTGAATTTGGCCAGCCGCTGCTCCGACCACAGGTCCAGGACCTCGGCGCCAGCGTCGCCTTGAGTCACGGCTGCCAGCGGGTCGACGAGCGCGTAGAGGTCGAAGAGGCCACTGGTCAGGCCAAGGCCCCCGGTCGGGTTGGTGACATGGGCGGCGTCCCCGATCAACAGGACCCGGCCCTGGCGCATCGAGTCGACGGCGCGTTGGTGCATCCGGTAGGGCGTGAAGCTCTCCACCTCGTATCCGTCGGCACCCATGCCAAGCGCCTCGAAACGAGCTGGAAGCCGCTCCCCAACCGTCTCCTCGGGCAGGTCGGCGGGCTCGTCCCAGGTCCACCGCCAGAGGCCGGCGCGGTCGATCCGGGCGATGATGCAGCCGTGCTGTGGATCGAGGAGCATCGAGGCCTCGGCGAAACCGCCGGCCTCGTCGAACGGAAAACGAATATTGGTGGCGACGAAGCGCTCGGGCCAGGTCATTCCGTCGAAGGAGAGATCGAGGCTGCGGCGCACGGCGCTTCGCCCGCCGTCGGCGGCCACGACCCAGGGCGCGCGCAGCCGCAGCGGGCCGTCGGGCCCGACCGCTGAGACGGTGGCCGCATCCTCGCCGACCTCGACGTCCTCGACCGTGACGCTGAAACGAACCTCCTGTCCCGGCAGCCGCGACAGGTGCTCCAGGGCAACATCGACGACTTCATGCTGGCCGAGATGGAGGTTGTAGGGGTAGGGCGTCGTGCCCTCGAGCGCCCTGTGGCTGAGCCGCGCCTCCTCGCCGGTCTCGAAAACTCGCTGGAGGAAGTTCTGGGTTGTGAAGCCACGGGCTTCGATGTCGGCGAGGACCCCTAGTCGATCGAGGCCTTCGAGCACCGCCCAGTGGTAGACCATCGCGCGCGGTGAGGCGACGACACCGGTCTCTGCCTCGAGCAGCACCACCTCCACCCCGCGCTGGGCCAAGCCCAGTGCGGTGAGCGCTCCGCTCGGTCCGGCGCCGATGACGATCGCGCCGCCGACATCCTCGATCTTCACTGCTGATCCTCCTTGCTCGATCAGTTGCTCGGGGCGATCACGGCCCGGCCCTCCAGCTTGCCATCGGCCAGGTCCGCGAGTGCCTCGCTTATGTGCTCCAGCGGATAGCTCGTCGTGGGAAGCGAGATCCGGCCCTCTTCTGCCATGTTCATGAGGTCGGCAAGGTCGTTGTAGGTGCCCGCGGTGTTGCCGATGAGCTCGATCTCCTTGACGATCAGCTCCATCGTCGGAACCGTGATCGTGCCGCCGCATCCGACGCAGTAGTACGTGCCCGGGCGGCGCGTCATGGCAATCCCGGCCTCGGTTGAGCCGAGGTCACCGACGAAGTCAAACACGACCTCGGCGCCTCGACCCCCGGTCAGCTCGAGCACGCGAGCCAGCTGGTCCTCGCCGGCGTCGATTGCATGGTCAGCACCGTGCTCGGAGGCAAGTGATCGCGCTCCCGGCCGCGGGTCGACCACGATGGTCCGGGCAGCGCTCCGGGCACGAACGCACTGCAGCCCGGAAAGGCCGACACCGCCGACCCCCAGCAGCACGGCCGTGGTGCCCGGTCGCAGCTTCGAGACGGCCTTGTCGACCGCGTGATACGCAGTCACTCCCGCATCTGCAAGCGGCGCCGCCACACTTGGCTCGAGGCTGTTGCCGAGCTTGACCAGAGCCCGCTCGCTGGTCAGCATCAGCTCGGCGAAGCCGCCGTCGGTGGTGATTCCGTGCGCTACCTGACGCTCGCAATGCTGATCTTCGCCAGCCCGACAGGCACGACAGAGACCACAGGTCGAAAAGGTGTGGACGATGACCGGATCGCCGATGGTGACAGACCCGACATCGGAGCCGACTTCATGGACCCAGCCGGCGTTCTCTTGACCGGGCACGAAAGGCCGGCCGGGGATCCAGTCGTTCCAGTGACCGGCGAGGATATGGAGATCGGTGCGGCAGACACCGGCGCCGCCGATTCGGACGACGACGTCCGTTGGCCCCGAGACGGTCGGCTCCCGGATCTCTTCGACGGTCAGCGCCAAGTCGCCGGCGGAACTGAATCGCGCGGCCTTCACCGCGGCACCTAGAAGACGACGGTCGAATTGGGCATCCGCGCAACGCGGTCGTTGCAGTGCCAATCGATGGCGCGGGCGAGTACGGACCGCTCGACGTCGGCGCCGCGCCGTTCGAGATCCAGAGCGGTGTCGTCATGGGATACGCGGACGGTGTCCTGCTCGATGATCGGACCCTCGTCGAGGTCCGCGGTCGCGTAGTGAGCCGTTGCTCCGATCAGCTTCACGCCACGGTCCTTCGCGCGCCCATAGGGGTTGGCGCTGGCGAAGGCCGGCAGGAACGAGTGATGGATGTTGATCACGTCGCAGCCCACCTCTTCAAGGAAGCGGTCGGAGAGGATTTGCATGTAGCGAGCGAGGACGACGAGGTCGAAGTTGTCGCGGAGCAGCTCCAGCTGCTGGTCCTCCGCCTCGGCCTTCGAGTCCTTGGTCACCGGAATGTGGACGTAGGGCACGCCGAATCCCCGCACGGCCTCGCCCAGGTCCGGATGGTTCGAGACGACGATGCCGACGTTCATCGGGATCTGGCCGCGCTGTCCGCGCCAGAGCAGGTCGAGGGCGCAGTGGTCGTACTTGGAGACCATAAGGGCGACGCGCTTGGACTCGGAGGCCAGTGAGAGTCTCCAGCTCATCTCGAAGCGGGAAGCGACCTGATCGGCGAAGCGCTGCTCGAGGCTTTCGCGCTGACCGATCAGGCCCGGCAGGTGTATGGCTGCGCGCAGCAGAAAAGTGCCGCCCTGCGGATCGGTCGTGAACTGGTCGGAGGTGATGATGTTCGCGCCCGCCTCGTAGAGGAAAGTCGAGACCGCCGCAATGATCCCTGGCTTGTCGGGGCAGCGAACGAGAACCCGGCCGACGTCGCGAGGGTCGACCCCCTCGGGGACGTCATGAGCGACCACAGGCGCCTCCGACAGACCCTTTCCCATCACCAAAGATCACTCCTTCCCGAACTCCGACATATCGTCCGACAAGATTACCAAATGATGAAACTTTCACGGTTACGCCTGATCGGGGCCAACGGTGGCCTCGAGGAGGAGAGTTCGCAAGGCATCACGGCTGACTGGGAATGGCGTTGCGAGCGCCTTGAGCGGGATCTGGTCGGCGAGGTCGAGGGCCTGGTCTCGGGTGAGCCCAAGCTGCGCGAGGCGACTTGGGGCACCAAGTCGAGCGGCGAGGTCCCTCAACCCCGCCACCGGATCCGAGACCCCGAGGGCCCTGCCGAGAATCGCGCCTGCATCGGGAACGTGCTCGACAGCGAGGGCCGTTGCCCAGGGCAGAACGATGGCATGCGTCTCGGCGTGAGGGAGGTCGAAGCGCCCGCCGAGAACGTGACAGAGCTTGTGATGAAGGCTCGACCCCGCCGCCGCGAACGTCGCTCCGGCCAACCAGGCCCCGACCAAGCAGAGCTCCCTCGCCTCGGCGTCTGTCCCGTCGGCGACTGCGCCTGGCAGCCCTGCCGTCAGCGAGGCGATGCCGCGCTCGGCCATCGTGTCGGTCAGCGGGTTGCGGCCAGACGCCCAGAGGGCGTCGGCGCAATGGGCGATCGCGTTGAGTCCACTGGCAGCCGTCGTCGATGCGGGCAGTGAATAGGTCAGCTCGGGGTCGTAGATAACGGTCGCCGGGGCGACGCCGAGGTCACGCCCGGTGGTCTTGACCCCGGCATCGGTAAGACCCCAAACCGGCGTCATCTCCGAGCCGGCGTAGGTCGTCGGCACGGCGAGGATCGGTAGCCGCTCGGTCAGCGCCACCGCCTTGGCAAGCCCCACAGTCGAGCCGCCGCCGAGCGCCAGAATCGAATCGGCGCCGCGCTTGCGAGCGAGAGCCCGGGCGCCGTCGGCGTCCTCGACAGGAACGTGCTGGCGAACTTCGTCGATCGTCGCTGCCGCGACCGAGGACAGCCCCAGCCAAAGGCCCGTCTCGAGGCGAGCAGCAGAGCCGTCGGCGATCAGCAGCGCCCGCTCCCCGAGCTTTTCGAGCTCTGCCGGCGTCTCCGCAACCCGGCCGGCCCCAAACACGACCCGGCTGGCGGCCGCCTCGTGGACGAAGCGGGTCAAGCGGTGCGACCGGGATCGTCCGGCTCGCCGCCCTCTCCGGGGACGAGGACGAAGTCGCTCTCCAAGGCGTACCAGGAGCCCTCGATGCCCTCGGGCCGCTCAGGATCGTCTGCGCCGCGGGCGACGAAGTCGCGCAACAGCGATGGCTTGACCGCGAAGACGGCGTCGGAGTCGAGGTACTCGCTCGAGCTGTCGAAGATGTGGGTGGTCAGTGAGCGGTGACCCGGCGCGCGAACGATCATATGGATGTGCGCGGGCCGCCATGGGTGGCGGCCGGTTCCCTGCAGCATTTTGCCGACCGGTCCGTCATGGGGAATCGGGTAGGCCGTCGGCCGCACGGCGACAAACCCGTAACGGCCCTCGGCGTCGGTCCGGAACCGGCCCCGGAGATGGAACTCCGGTGCATCGGGGTCCTGCACGGCGTAGAGCTCGTTGTCGCCGTTCTGCCAAACGTCGAGCTCGGCGCCGGCGAGCGGAGTGCCGTCGAGAGAAAGGACCCGTCCGTAGACCCAGGCGGCCTCGCCCGCGGGCATCTCGTCGAGATGATCGCCGTACTCGCGAAGCGGCGAGCCGGGAACGAAGAAGGGACCGAGAACGGTCGACTCGGTTGCGCCCTCAGGCAACCGGTGACGGAGCGCATCGACCAGCATCGAGACACCGAGGGTGTCCGACCAGAGGATCCACTCCTGGCGTTTGTCGTCGGTGATGTGGCCGGTGTCCGTAAGCGTCGCGATTGCCGCGCGCCACTCCTCTTCGGTCAGCTCGACCTCGGTCACGAACGCATGGATGTGACCCGCGAGCGACTGCATGATCTGTCGTAGGCGCGGATCCTCGCAACGGTCGAAGCTCTCGATCACGGAAGAGGTGATGTCGGCTGGGCTGGTGGTGTTTATCTCTTCCATGCGTCGCACAATACATGACCAAATGTCCGAACGTCTGACGATCATTCGATATGCTCCTTTTGTGCGGAGTGATCCCGACCAGAAGGTCACGCAGGTCGACATGCGGGTCGGGCGGGTCGTGGCCCCACTCCGCGAGCAGGTCCTCGAGGTGCTGCGGCAGGCGATCCTCGACTTCCATTTCCGCCCCGGCGATCGCCTGATTGAGCGTGAGCTGATCGAGCAGACCGGGGTCTCGCGCAGCACGATTCGCGAGGTGCTGCGGGAGCTGGACGCGGAGGGGCTGGTGACATCGGTGCCGCAGAAGGGGGTGATCGTCGTCGCACCCTCGCCCGAGCAGGCGGGGGATCTCTACGAGGTGCGGACCGCACTCGAGGAACTCGCGGTTCGCTGCTTCGTCGAACGGGCGAGCGACGATCAGATGGCGCGACTGCGAGAGGTCTGTGACGGATTCGAGGAGGTGGCTTCCGAGGGCGTCGACACCAACTCGCTCCTGGCAGTGAAGGATTCCTTTTACCGCGTCCTCCTCGAGGGCGCCAACAACAGTGTCATCAGCTCCGTCCTCGGCGGGCTGCAGGCCCGGGTTCGGATGTTGCGAGCCGCCTCGCTCTCCAATGAGGGTCGCGTCGAGCGTGCTGCGGCCGAGATCGGCGAGATCGTCGCGGCCGCGGAGCGTCGCGATGCGGAGACTGCCGTGGCCGCCTGCCGCATACACCTCGAACGAGCGGCTGCGAGCGGCATCCAGGGTCTGTCGGGTCTCGACGCATCAACAGCCGCCACCGAGGCCCCGGCCGCATGAGCATCGATACAGCCGCCGTCCATGACTACCCGACCCTGATCGCAGGGGAGTGGCGCGGCGCCGCCGACGGTGAATGGATAGAGAGCTTCAATCCCTTCACCGGGAAGCCATGGGCACGGATCCCCCGCTGCCGCGAGGCCGATGTCGAAGATGCGTTCGAGGCTGCCCACCGTGCCCACGAAGACGGCCGCTGGCGGCTGCTCCCGGGACAGGATAGGGCGAGGGCACTGCACCGTCTCGCCGATTTGATCGCCGCCGAGCAAGAGCGGCTCGCCGAGGTGGAGACGACCGACAACGGCAAGCTGATATCGGAGATGCGAACGCAGATGCGCAACCTCCCCGGCTGGTTCCGCTTCTACGCGGGTCTGGCGGACAAGCTCGAGGGCAGGGTGGTGCCCCTCGACCGACCGGGCCTGCTCAACTTCACCCGGCTCGAGCCGCTCGGGGTGGTCGTCGCGATCACGCCCTGGAACTCGCCCCTGCAGCTCGCGGCGTGGAAGCTCGCCCCGGCGCTTGCGGCGGGCAACACCGTCGTCTGGAAGCCGTCCGAGCACGCATCCGTGTCCGCTCTGGTCTTCGCCCGCTTGTTCGAGCAGGCGGGGTTCCCAACTGGCACGGTCAACGTCGTCACCGGCTTCGGTGCTGAGGTCGGAGACGCCCTCGTCACCGACCCCCGGGTCGCCAAGGTCGCATTCACCGGGGGCGACCTGACCGGCCAATCCGTCTACGAAAAGGCGGCAAGCGGGATCAAGCCGGTGACGCTGGAGCTCGGCGGCAAGTCGGCGAACGTCGTCTTCGACGACGCCAACCTGGACGAAGCGGTCAAGGGGGTCGTCTCCGGGATCTTCGCGGCGACCGGGCAGACCTGCATCGCCGGCTCGCGTGCCCTCGTTCAGCGCCAGGTCCATGACGAGCTGGTCGAGCGCCTGCTCGACTACGCCCGCCAAGCCCAGATGGGCAACCCGCTGGAGGCGGCGACCCAGGTCGGGCCTATGACGACGATGCCCCAGTACCGCAAAGTCCTCGACTACATAGACATCGCCGTCGGCGAGGGGGCGAATTGCGTGCTCGGCGGCACTCCGGCCGGACGTCCGGAGTGCGGAGAGGGCTGGTTCGTTGAGCCGACCGTCTTTACCGGCGTCCGACCGGAGATGCGGATCGCCCAGGAGGAGGTCTTCGGCCCGGTCCTCGCAGTGATCCCCTTCGACGACGAGGACGAAGCGGTGGAAATCGCCAACTCGACCAACTTCGGCCTGGCCGCCGGCGTCTGGACCGCAAGCATGAGACGGGCGCTGACGATGTCCGAACGACTGCAGGCTGGGACCGTCTGGGTCAATACCTATCGCGCGATCAGCCACCAGTCTCCGTTTGGTGGCTACAAGCGCTCCGGGATCGGCCGCGAGAACGGCATCGACGCGATCCACGAGTACGTTCAGACGAAGAGCGTCTGGATCGATACTCGCGAAGAAGTCGCCAACCCCTTCGTCATGAGATGACGGAAGCGAAGGAGGGCAGGACATGAGCAAGATCGGGTTCATCGGACTCGGCAACATGGGCGCCCCGATGGCCCGGCGCCTGCTTGCCGCCGGCCACGATCTGGTGGTGCAAGACCTTAGCGCCGATGCGGTAGCGCGGATGGTCGATGACGGCGCTGCAGCCGCGCCCTCCCCTGCAGCCGTGGCCGCGTCGGCTGAGACGGTGCTCACGTCCCTTCCATCGCCGCAGGCGCTCGAAGCCGTCGCGGTCGGCGAGGACGGGGTCCGCGAGGGATCCGTGATCCGGCGTCTGGTCGATCTCTCGACCGTGGGAGCACCGGCTTCCCAGCGAGTCGCCCGGGTCCTGGCCGAGCGCTCGATCGCGCTGGTCGACGCCCCTGTCAGCGGCGGCGTCAAGGGCGCCGCCGCCGGCACGCTGGCGGTGATGGTGGCAGCGGCGGAAATCGAGCGTGAAGTGGTCGAGCCGCTGCTGGGCGTTCTGGGCAAGGTGATCGTGATCGGCGAGGAGCCGGGCATGGGTCAGGTGATGAAGCTGGTCAACAACTACCTCTCGGCAACCGCGATCGTGGCCACCGGCGAGGCGCTGGCAGTCGGCGCCAAAGCGGGCATCGACCCGGCGACGATGATCGAGGTGATCAACTCGGGATCGGGACGCAACACGTCGACCGAGTCGAAATTCCCGGCTGAGGTCCTCAGCGGGCGCTTCGACTTCGGCTTCGCCCTCGGCGGCATGTACAAGGACGTGCGTCTCTTCACCGAGCAGGCCGAGCACTCTGGCGTGCCGCTCTGGGTCGGCAGCGCCGTCCGCAATCTCTGGCAGCACGGCAACGCCCAGCTGGGCGGCACCGTGGACATGATGAACGTGATCCGGCCGATCGAAAACTGGGCCGGCGTAGAGCTGCGCGCGACCGAGGACGGCGATCGCGAAGGAGATCACGAGTAGATGGGGTACGTGATCGGGGTCGACATCGGCGGCACCTTCACCGATTGCGTCGCTGTCGACGAGCGAGGCGGCGTCTTCCACGGCAAGGCCCTCTCCACCCACGCGACGACCCCGGTCGACGGGGTGCTGGACGGCCTCGCCCGCCTCGCCGAAGCCGCCGGAACCAGTGTCGAGGGCCTCCTCGCCGAGACGACCCGCTTAAGTCACGGGACCACGATTGGGACAAATTTGGTGGTCGAGCGCAAGGGAGCGAACGTGCGGCTGCTCGCCACCCGTGGTCACGGGGACGCGCTGGCGATGATGCGCGGCAACGGGCGTACCGCCGGCGCGGCGCCAGACGCGATCCTCAACGTTCGCGCAACCGACCGCCCGGTTCCCCTCGTTCAGCGCCGGATGGTCACAGAGGTCTGCGAGCGGGTGGCCCGCGACGGCAGCGTCCTCGCCCCGCTCTCCCAGGAGTCCGCCGAAGCGGCGGTGGCGACAACGCTCGACGACGCGGTCGAGGCCGTCGCGATCGCGCTGATGTGGGGGTTCCGTAACCCAGAGCACGAGAGACGACTGCGCCAGCTGATTCTCGAGCGGCGGCCCGACCTGTACGTCAGCATCTCCTCGGAGACCGCGCCGCGCCAGGGTGAGTACGAGCGGACCGTGGCGACGGTCATCAACTCCTATGTCGGGCCGGCGTCGAGCCGCTACCTCCAAGAGCTGGGCAGCGCGCTGCGCGAGCGCGGCCTCGACCACGAGCCATACATCATGCAGTCCAACAGCGGCGTGGTGCCGATCGACGTCGCCGGGCAACTGCCGGTCCAGACGATCGGCTCCGGGCCCGCAGGCGGCCTGGCGGGCACTGTCGCGATCGCCGAGCAGAGCGGACACTCCAAGGTGATCGCCACCGACATGGGAGGCACCTCGTTCGAGGTGGGCCTGATCATCGATGGCCGGCCGATCCTGTCCGGCGAACAGGTCCTCGACCAGTACACCTTTCGGGTCTCTCACCTAGATATCCGCTCGATCGCCTGCGGCGGGGGTTCAATCGCCCACGTCGACGCCCACGGGGGCGGGTTGCGCGTCGGCCCCCAATCCGCCGGCTCAGATCCGGGTCCCGCGTGCTACGGCAAGGGGTCGCTGCCGACGGTCACCGACGCCGACGTCGTGCTCGGGTTGCTCGATCCCGACGAGTTCCTCTCGGGGCGGATGCGCCTGGACCGCGAGGCGGCGGTCGCCGCGGTCGGGACCGTCGCCGGTGAGCTTGGGCTGGGGATCGAGGAAGCGGCGGCTGGGATCATCAGAGTCAACAACCACAACGCCGCCACCCTGATCCGCCAGCGAACGATCGAGCAGGGGCTGGACCCGCGCGAATTCGCTCTCTACGCATTTGGCGGCGCCGGCCCGGTCCACGCATTCGGCTTCGCCGCCGAGCTGGGCATCGACGAGGTCGTGATCCCGATGGGCAACGGCGCCTCGACCCTCTCCGCCTACGGGATCGCCGCGACCGACGCACGCCGCGTCTTCGAGCAGGAGTGCTCACTGTTGGCGCCGCTTGACGCGGCCGAGCTGGGCGGTGTGGTCGGCGAGACCGAGCGACGGGCTGTCAGCGCGATGGTGGATTCGGGGTACGACGCCACCGAGCTCGTGGTCGAGCGCATGGCGCTGGCCCGCTACGCCGAGCAATACATGCACGAGCTCCCTCTGCCGATCGCCCCCGGTCAGATCGACGAGGCCGCCGCGACAGCCTTCGAGTTCCGCTTCGCCGAGGAGTACGGCCGTCTCTACGGCGAGGCGGCGGTAGCCGTGTTCAACGCGATCGAGATCTTCGCGATCCGAGTCACGGTCTCCGCTCCTCACCAGACGCCGGCCGCGCGCGCCGATGGCGAGCAGGCGGCGGAGGTACCAGCAACCGAGCGTGACGTCTACTGGCCGGAAGCCGGCGCCTGGACCCGGACCGCAGTCTGGCGGGGAGCTCCTCGGCGCGGCGTCCGGATCGCCGGCCCAGCTGTCGTGCAGCTACCGCACACGGTTGTCGCCGTCGCCCCGGGGCAATGGCTGGAAGCAGACGTGCACGGCACTCTCGAACTTCACCTGACCGGGGTCAGCACGAAAGGGATCAGACGATGAGCACCACGACCCCGGCTCCCGAGCAGGGGATCGACCCGGCCACCTGGGACGGCCTGCGGCGCAGCTACATCCCCTCCTCCCCCCTCCAGGTCGACCCGGCGCTGCGCCTGCACACGGGTGCCGAACTCGTCGTCGATCCCGTCACTTACGAGGTGATCCGCTACGCGCTGATGAACATGAACCTCGAGCACGCCGACCTCCTGCAGAGGCTGTGCGTCTCACCGGTCGCGATGCTCTCGCGCGATTACCAGGCTTCGATGTTGACCGAGGATGGCGAGCTGCTGTTTCTCGGACCCGGCGTGCAGTGGTTCTCCAACAGCCACTCGATGGCTGCGAAATGGATGCTGGAGCACCGCGCGGCGCGGATCCGGCCCGGCGACCAGTACCTCTGCAACGACCCGTGGATCGCCGCGGCCCACCACAGCGACGTCGCTGTCTTCGCACCGGTGTTCGTCGGTGACGAGCTCTTCTGCTGGGTTGCCAACGCCCTGCACATGTCGGATGTCGGCGGCAGCGTCCCAGGAAGCTTCTGCGTCCAGGCCGAAGACGTGTGGCAGGAGCCGATGAGCTGGCGCCCGATCGCGGTCGTCGCTGAGGGCAGCCTCAACGACGAAGTCGAGGAGCTCTTCCTCCGACAGTCCCGCTTCCCGGACCTGGCGCAGATGGACCTGCGCGCCTCGATCGGCGCCAACGAAGCAACCCGGCGCCAGGTCTCCGGCTTGGTCGAACGCTACGGGGCCAATCTCGTCAAGAGCGTGATGCGGCGCCTGATCGACGCCGGCGAGCGCCTCTTCGTCTCCCGCCTGCAGCCGATCCCGGATGGACGTTGGAGCCACGCCGCCTTCACCGAGGCGGCTGTCCCGGGTGACCGCGAGATCTACCGCTATCAGGTCAATATCACCAAGGAAGGCGACCGGCTGATCGTCGACAACGAGGGAACCGATCCGCAGGCCGCTGGCTCGATCAACGTCACCCTCGCCTCACTGGCAGGGACCACGCTGTGCGCGATCGTCTCCCAGCTGGCATCGGAGCTGGCGGGCGCCTACGGCGGCCCCTACCGGCGGATCGAGTTTCGCCCGATCCCGGGACTGCTCAACTGCGCGGAATTCCCGGCGGCGACGAGCCCCTCCGGAGCCCTGACCTCGCCAATGCTGGCCCACATCGCCGGGGCCGCGGTCGGCAAGATGCTCAACTGCGGCGACGACTCGACCCGCGAGTTGATTCTCGGGCCCAGCGTTGCCCATTTCTATGGTCCGATCGTCGCCGGCGTCGGCACCGACGGCACGCCGTACATCTTCCCCGACACGGACGCGATGATGGGCTCCCTGGCCGGACGACCTGGACGCGACGGCGTCGACGTCGGCGGCCATTGGTGGATCCCAGATGGGATCGGCTACAACAGCGAGGACATCGAGGCCCAGTACCCCTTGGTGATGCTCGGCCGCCACCTCTCGCCCGCCGGACTCGACGGCGCTGGCCGCCACCGCGCCGGGGTCAGCTTCACAGAGACGTTCACCCCACGCGGCGTCGCCGAATCGGCGGTCGTCTTCTACACCAGCGACAGCTTCGCCAAGGGCGAGGGGCTGTTCGGCGGCGGGCTTGGCTCGCTCGCCACCTACAAGCTGAAGCGCGGCAGCGACGCCTTCGAGCGGCTCGGCCGCGGCGAGGTCCCGAGCCGGCTCAGCGAGGTCGAGGGGGAATCTGAGGCGCTGCCGTTCAAGGGCGCGCCGGTGCCGTTGCAGGAGGGGGACGTGCTCGAGTTCGTCTCGCCCTGCAGCCCTGGCTTCGGCGATCCCCTGCGCCGTGACCCGGCGGCGGTCCTCGCCGACGTCGCGAGCATGGTCCTCGACGCGGAGACCGCGGCGCGCGTCTACGGCGTGGCGATCGAGTCCGGCGCGGTCGACACCGATGCGACCGAGTCCCTTCGCCTGGAGCGTCGGCGCGAGCGCCTGCGGGGCGCCGACCCCGAAGCCGAGGTCGCCCCACCGCCCCGCGCCCGCCAGGTCGGCGACCTGCTCTACGAGGTCGAGGGCCGCTGGTGGTGCAACGGCGCCGACCTCGGGCCGGTCGACGAGAACTACCGCGAGCACTGCCCCGTGCGAGAGAAGCCGGTCTACGAGATCGGACCCGAGTTCGTCGGCGACGATCCCGAGATGGCCGCCAAGGTCGTGTACCGCGAGTACGTCTGCCCGGTGACCGGCTACTTGATCGACAACGAGATCGCCCGGCAGGGGGCGAGCCCCCTGCACGACCTGCAGCTGCACCTCGGGTAGCGTCTCAGCCCGCCGCTTCGACCACCACCGCGAGGCCCTGGCCGACGCCGATGCAGAGCGTCGCCAGGCCGTAGCGGCCACCGCTGCGACGCAGCTCCAGCGCGACCCGGCCGAGTACGCGGGCGCCCGAGGCGCCCAGCGGGTGGCCGATCGCGATCGCGCCGCCGCTGACGTTGACCTTCTCGGGGTCGAGCTCTGGCCAGCGACGCAGGCAGGCCAGGCTCTGTGACGCGAACGCCTCGTTGAGCTCGACGCGGTCGACGTCAGCCCACGAGATCCCCGCCTTGGCGAGCGCCTTGTTCGCCGCCTCCACCGGTGCAATGCCGAAGATGTCGGGATCGACCCCGTGCACGCCGCGGGAGACGATGCGTGCCAGCGGAACCGCACCGATCCGGTCCGCCGAAGCCTCGCTGCCGAGCAGGATCGCCGCGGCGCCGTCGTTCAGCGGCGAGGAGTTGCCCGCGGTAACGGTGCCGTCCTCGGCGAAGGCCGGCTTCAACTTGACGAGCTTCTCCAGCGAGGTGTCCTCCCGGATGCCCTCGTCGCGCTCGAGCTCGACGCCGGGCACCGCAACCACCTCCTCCATGCTGCCCGCCGCGTAAGCGGCGGCGGCAAGCCGGTGACTTCGCAGGGCAAAGGCGTCCTGGTCAGAGCGTGAGATGTCATGGATCCCCGCCAACTTCTCGGCAGATTCGCCGAGGCTGATCGTCCATTGCCCGGGCATCGTCGGGTTTACCATGCGCCAGCCGAGGGTGGTCGAGTGAAGCGTCTCGTGGCCGACTGGAAATCCGCGTTCGGGCTTTGACAGCACCCAGGGCGCGCGACTCATCGACTCGACGCCACCGGCCAGCACGATCTCGGCGTCGCCGGTCTCAATCGCGCGTGAGCCCTGGATCGCGGCCTCCAGGCTAGAGCCGCAAAGGCGGTTAACCGTCGCGCCGGGAACCGTGGTCGGCAACCCCGCCAGGAGCACCGCCATGCGGGCGACGTCGCGGTTGTCCTCGCCGGCGCCGTTGGCATTGCCGAAGATCGCGTCGTCTATCGCCGTCGGGTCGAGGCCCGGGAGGCGCTCGAGAAGAGACCGGACGACATGGGCGGCGAGGTCATCGGGACGGACCGCAGAGAGGGCGCCCGCGTAGCGACCGAACGGAGTCCGGACCACTGCGTAGAGGTATGCGGAGCTCATCTCGATACGAGCTCCCGCAGCGCCTCCAGCTCCTCGTCGGTTGCGGGCTCGGTGACCTGGAGGTCGTCGCTGACCCCCAGGTCAAAGCCCGTCGCATCCTGAACCTGCTCCACCTCTATGCCGGGGTGGATCGCGGTGAGGGTGAGGATGCAGGTCTCGGGATCGGGTTCGAGCACTCCCAAATCGGTGATCACCGCACTCGGCCCGCGGCCACGGAAGCCAAGGCTATGGCGATCGCCGGGCCCATCGCCATAGCCGACGGTAGTGCGGAAGTCGAGGCGCTCGACGAAGGTGCGCTTGGAGTGCGGCGCGACGATCACCACCTCACCGCAGCTGGCCGCGATCTCCGGGGCGCCCCCCGCGCCCGGCAGACGCGTCATCGGCCGGTCGTAGTCACCGATTACCGTCGAGTTGAGGTTGGCGAAGCGGTCGACCTGGGCGGCACCGAGGAAAGCGACGTCGATCCGTCCGGGGCCGATCCAGTAGTTGAACATCTCGGGGACGGAGACGACGAAGTCGGCGGTCTCGGCCAGCTCGCCGTCGCCAATCGAGAGCGGGATACGGAAGGGCTTGGCGCCGATCGTGCCCGACTCGTAGACGAGGACCAGGTCCCGGTTAAAGACCATGCGAGCGAGGATCGCCGCGGTGCTCGGCCGCCCAACGCCGATGAATACCGAGCCTGCATCGCGAAGCAAGCGTGCAGCGACAATCGTCTGCAGCTCGCCAGTGCTCGCCGGCTCCGCCACGACGTTCATCCGGCGGCCACCGACTCCAGCACGTGCTCATCCATCCAGGTTCGGAAGCGATCGCGGTCGCGGCTCAGCTCGTCCCAGAACCGGTAGAAGTCGTTGTCGCGCTCGGTCACCCCGAGGCTGTATGAGGGCTGGGATCCGGCTGGCGCCTCACACACGGCGTCAATCGACCAACCCGGCAGGACGAGCCCGCCCGGGCGGGGCTCAAGCTGCTCGACGACCCGCTCGACGGTTACGAGACTCCGATCGGCGGCGAGCACGGCCTCTTTTTGAACGCCTGGAATGCCCCAGAGCTGAACGTTGCCGGCACGGTCGGCCTCCTGGGCGTGGACGATCGCGACGTCGGGACGCAGCGCCGGCACGGCGGCCAACTCCTCGCCGCTGAACGGGCAGGTGACCGTCGCCACCCGCGTCCTTCCGACCAGGTCCGTCCCGGCGTAGCCGTGCATCACGGCCATCGGCAACCCGGCAGCGCCGGCCGCATAGCGATTGGCCATTCCGGCGTGAGAATGCTCTTCGACCTCCAGCGGCACCGGCCAGCCGTTCTCAATCGCGTCGCGGAAGCGGTGCAGCGAGCCGACGCCGGGATTGCCGCCATAGGAGAAGACGAGCTTGCTGGCGCATCCCATGCCGATCATCTGGTCATAGAGCAGGTCCGGCGTCATCCGGATCAGCTCCAGGTCGCGGCGGCCCTGGCGAACGATCTCGTGGCCGGCGGCGAAGGGGATCAGGTGGGTGAAGCCCTCCAGCGCGAGGGAATCCCCGTCTGCAACTAGATCGGCGACGGCCTCTGCGAGGGGGACCAAGGTCGCCGACCGACTTTTCCCGGGACCAGGCCTGCTCACGAGCACAGTATATAGAACTGTATTACCGTCTGCTCATATGCTCGCCGTTCCACCCGTGTGCTGGCGGCGCGCATAAACAACGGCCCCCGACTCGCGCCGGGGGCCGTTCTTGCCTGGGGGTGACTGCTTGGGGCTTGCCTAGAAGCCCGCTTCTTCCAGGACCCGCACCGGTTCGTCGTTTTCCGGCTTGAAGAAGCTGCCTTCGAACGGACCCCAGTAGATCCCGCCGCCGTCGGTCAGCTGCGGGTAGGTCTTGAGGCCTTTGGCGGCCGGTTCCCAGGTGAACAGACTCTCGGCGTCCACCCCTTCGGTCGTTTCGAGCTGTTTTTTCATCGACGCCGCCGTTACTTCGCCTTCGATTTCGTTGGCGAGGGAGGCGAGCGCGTGGATGGTCAGCCATTCGACGACGCTGTTTTCGTCGCGGAGGTTCATATCGGTGTTTTCGACGCCCTGTTCGGCGGCGACCGCAGACTCTTCGTCGAACTTCTGCATCGCTTCAAACTGTTCGGTCGCGTTGGCCGGCGGCACCGACGAGGCGCCCCAGACGTTCGAGGTCAGGCTGGTCGTACCCTTGACCAATTCGGCGTTGTAGGCCCCATATGCAACGCCCCACGCTTTCGGCTGGTAGCCGATCTTGGCGGCGGCCTGGATGATCCCGGTCTGCGCGACCGGGCTGCCGATCATCGCGACCCCTTCCGCGTCGGCTTCCTGCAGCGAAGCGGCGACGTCATCGAACGTGGTGGCGGTCGGTGCATAGGTGACCGTCTTCACGATTTTGACGCCGAAGTGTTCGGCGAGTTTCTTCGCCTGTTCGGCGATTTCCGGCTCGAAGCCGAATTCGATCACGGCTATCGATGCTTCCTTGACGCCGATCTGCGACAACGCGTACGGAGCACCGACCTGGTTGCTGATGCCGCCGCCCGTCAGCGGGAAGTTGATCGGGACCTGGCCTTCGTTCGGCTGGGATGGGATCTTCGACGCAGGCAAGCCGGCCTTTTCGAGGATCGGCCAAACCGCGACGCCGTTGGAGTCGACGCCGGTCATCGCAATCGCGCCTTCGCTCACTGCCTTGCGCGCACAGGCCGCAGACGCGTTGGGTTCGAGTTTGCTGTCGCACCAGATGACTTCGAGCGGACGGCCCTGGATGCCGCCTTCTTCGTTGACCGCGAGCGCCGCGGTTTCCGCCGCCGCCACCGCGCCCGGCCAGCTGCCCAGCGGTGAGTTGACGGCGCTGTCGGTCAGGATCTTGATCGGCTTACCCGTCGGTTCGGCTCCACCCGTGGATTCCGAACCGCTCGACGCTTCTTCGGTCGACGACGAGCTGGAGCTGCTGCTGCTGCCTCCGCAGGCCGCGACCAAAAGCGCCAGAGCGGCGCAGAGAGCCAGGGCCAGCACCAGCTTCACCGGGCTCGGGATTTGAATTCTCAACTTCTCCTCCTCCGTAGGGGCGAGCGCCCACTTTGACTTGTGTGACATCGGTGGGTTGTGGCGGTACTCAAGGTTTCGAACTGGGCTGGCCGTTCTCGGCACTGGTGTCCGAGGAGGGCTCCAGGTAGGACTCGGTGATCTCGTCGATCCGCCCGGCGAGCGCGTCGACACCGCCTTCCATGACGACGTGGCCGCGCTGCAGCACGTAGGCGCGATCGGCGATCTTCAGCACCTGGGTGATGTGCTGCTCGACCAGCAGCACGGCGACGCCGTCCTCAGAGGCCGCCCTACGCACCGCTTCCAGCAGGCGGGCGACGATCAGCGGTGCGAGGCCGAGCGAGAGCTCGTCGACGAGCATTAGGCGCGGACGGCGGGCGAGCGCGCGCGCCAGAGTGAGCATCTGCTGCTCGCCCCCTGAGAGCAGACCCGCGCGCCGGCGCAGCAGCGGCTCGAGCTCGGGGAAGTGCTCGAGCGCCGTCCGTCGATCGCAGCGGCCAAGGCGCAGGTTCTCGGAGACGGTCAGGCCCATCAGCACCGAGCGCTCCTCGGTCACCAGCGCCATTCCGTTCCGGGCCCGGCGGTGCAGCGGCGCCTTGGTCGGGCTACCGTCGAGGAGCACCGTGCCGTCGACCGGGGGAAGGTCGCCGGCCAGGGTCAGCATCGAAGTGGTCTTGCCGGCGCCGTTAGGACCGAGCAGGGCAACGATTTCGCCGGCGTTGACCTCGATCTCGAGGTCGTGGACCACCGCATGACCCGCGTAACCGGCGGCGAGCCCCTGGGTCGAGATCAGGGCGGTCATCGAAAATCCTCCTTGGCCGGGGCCGGCGCGGGCGGCGAACCACCAGCCGCTGGTGGGGCCTCCTCGGGTTCGCCGAGATAAGCGGCGATGACCTTCGGGTCGCGCTGCACCTGCTCGGGGGAGCCGTGGGCGATCTTGATTCCGAAGTCGATCACCGTGATCTCGTCGCAGACCTTCATCACAAAGTTCATGTCGTGCTCGACCAGGAGGATCGAGATGCCCCATTTGGCGGCGAGGCCACGCACCAGGTGGGCAATCTCGTCGGCCTCGTGCTCGTTCAGGCCGGCGACCGGCTCGTCGAGCAACAGCACCGAAGGCTGCCGCGAGATCGCCCTCGCGATCGCCACCAGGCGCCGCCGGCCGTAGGGCAGCTCGGAGGGGTGCGCGTCGAGGTCTCCCTCGAGCCCGAACTCACGAATCGCCGAGATCGCCGCCGGTGCAAACTCGGCGGTACCCGGCCGCACGAGGGCGCTCAGGTAGGCGATGCCGTCGCGTTCCTCAGACGCCGCAAGCAGGTTCTCGCGCACGCTGATGCCCTCGAAAAGCTCCAGTTGCTGGAAGGAGCGAGTGATCCCGGCTCGCGCCCGCTTGTAGGTCGGCCACTTGCTGATCTCCTGGCCGTCGAGGGTCACCGATCCACCGGCGAGCGGGACGAAGCCGGTGACCGCGTCGATCAGAGTCGTCTTGCCGGCGCCGTTGGGGCCGATCAGGCCACAGATGCGGCCCGGCGCCAGTTTCATCGAGACCTTGTTGACGGCGACGACGCCGCCGAAGCGAACGCTGATCCCATTTATCTCCAGGACCGAGGGCTCGACTGCCTCGACCTTTACCTCGGGGAGCTCGACCTGCGAGTCCTCCTCTTCGCCGCGGCCAAAGCGGGCGCGCGCCATGCGCGCGAATTTGCTCATCTCCGAGCCGATCCCGTTCGGGTTCATCAGAAGGGTGAGCAACAACCCGACGCCGCCGATGATCGGCAGGTACTTCTGAACTTCGGTGCCAAGCTGTTCGAGCACGTAGTTGCCGGCGCCGCTGGGGGCGAGCGGGATCGCAGCGAACAACGGCCCGACCACGTAGCCGATACCGCCAATCACCCCATACCCGGTTGCCAGCACCGACTGGAACGGATCGAAGCTCGAATACTGGACCTGCTCGAACTGGAAGCCGATCACGATGCCCGCGAGACCGGCGATCGCGGCCGAAAGAGCAAAGGCGTACAGCTTCGCCGCGTAGACATTGATGCCCAGCGCAGCAGCCGCCCGCTCGCTCGCACGCACGGCGATCAGACGCCGCCCGACGCGGCCCCGGCGCACGCTGGCGACGACCAGCGCGCAGAGGACGAAGAGGACGAGGGCAAAGGCCGCGAAGCGGTCCGGGTAGGAGATCGGGCTGATGTTGAGTCCGAAGAGCGTCGGTTCGCCGACTTCGGTTCCCGTCGACTGACCGATGATGTCGATGTTGTTGAACACCATCGCCGTGACGGCCGCGGCGAGGCCGAAGGTGACAATTGCCAGGGTGATGCCGCGAGTCCGCAGCGCCGGCAGGCCGAAGAGGATCCCGACCGGGATCGTCGCCAGGACACCGATCAGAGCGGCGGGCACGAAGCCAAAGCCGGCGCTTTCGATCAGCCGCCCCGCGACCAGGGCGGCGATTCCGCTGAAGGCAAGCTGGGCGAGAGAGAGCTGGGCGGTGTATCCGGTTAGGACGACGATCGACAGCAAGACGATCGCGAAGCCGAGACTGGGAACCAGAGCAGCGTTCAGTTCGGATCCGAAGACACTCAGGATCAACACAAGGGCGGCAATCGCGAGCGGCAGAACAACCTTTGGCTTGACGATCCCGGCGCCGAGATCGGCATAGCGCTCTGCAACCTCGCCACGCACGGGCAGCCCTCGACCGCGAATGACCAGGACGGCGACGATCGCCAGGAGGGGAAAGGCCTCGGAGGCCCCCTGCTGATGAACATAGGTACCGATCTCGGCCTGGGCGATCCCGATCCCGAGGGCGCCTGCGAGGGTCAGGGGGAAGGACTTGAATTCACCGACAAGGGCGGCTGCGAGCGCGGCGACGAGCAGCGTCGTCATGTTGGCGATCGTCGCCCCGGTGGTGGGAACGATGAGGATGCCGGCGGCGGCGCCAAGGGCGCAGCCGAGGGCCCAGGACCCGGTGGCGAGGAGATCGGGGGACCAGCCCAAAGCCGCGGTCGAACGCTCGCTCTCGGACACCGCCCTGAGTGCGATCCCGATGTTGGTGAAGCGGATCGCGAGCCACAGAACGAGGGTCAGGACGCAAGCGATCCCGAGCAGAATCACCTGGCTGGCGCTGAAGGTGACCGAACCGATGTGCATCACGTCGGTCGGCAGAAATGGGGGCACGAGCTTGACGACGCCGCCCCACTTAGTCGTGGCGTAGCCCTGCAGGAGGAGCAGCACGGCGAGGGTCGCGATAACGCGGGTCAGCTGCGCCTTTCGCCGCAGCGGCCGGATCGCGATCCAGTAGACGAGCACGCCGAAGATGGCCGCAAGCAGGGTGATGACCGCGAACGCGCTCCAGGTCCCCCAGCCGTTCTCCTGGGTGAAGGTGGCGAAGTAGAAGCCGGCCATCACGGCGAACGCGGCCTGCGAGAAGTTGATGATGCCCGAGGCGCGATTGATCAAGACGATGCCCTGCGAGAGCAGGGCATAGATCGCGCCCGTGCCCAATCCGACCACGAGAAATTGCAGAAATTTCGTCAAGCCCGGTCTCTCCTCATCGTTCCCACGACTTCCCTTGCAACGAGTCTATACGACTGTCAGACAAGATGACTGTCTGTAGATGAATATATCGGCTGCCCGTCGTACAAACAACCCTGAAACTCGGAGACCGGGATCGCTCCTATCGGGTTGAGATCGGGTGACGGTCCACTGGGACCCAGAGCCGCGGTCGCTCAAGGAGGGTGGCCGTCATGCGCAGCGCCTGGACGAGCGGGGCAACGTCATGAACCCTTAGCACTGCGGCCCCGCGCTCTGCCGCGACCAGGCTGGCCGCGAGCGTGCCGCCGAGGCGATCTTCGGCCTCGGAGCCGTCGAGGCGCCCGATGAAGCTCTTGCGGGAAGCACCGACCAGAACCGGAAAGCCGAGGTCGCAGAGCTCGTTGACCCGGCGCAGCAACTCGACGTTGCCCTCCGGGCTGGCCTTGCCGAAGCCGATCCCGGGATCGACCCAGATCCGCGATTTGGCGATCCCCGCGGCCAGCGCGAACTCGATGCGCTCGGCAAGGAACGCCTTCACCATCGGTACCACTTCGGCGGCGTCGATCGGTCTCGCGTGCGGCGGCGGGCCCGCATGCATCAGCACGACCGTGACCTCACGATCCGCGCAGAGCGCGGCGAGGTCGGGGTCGGCGCGGAGGGCGCTGACGTCGTTGACTATCGAGGCGCCGGCTTCGATTGCCGCAACGGCCACGGGCAGCTTCATCGTGTCGACCGAGATCCGGGCCCCCCGATCGGCGAGGCCGCCGATCACGGGCACTACCCGCTCCATCTCAACCTCGGCCGGGACCTGTGTCGCTCCGGGCCGCGTCGATTCGCCCCCGATGTCGAGGATCGCGGCGCCCTCGGCAACCAGTGCCTGGCCGTGCTCGATGGCGGCATCAGGATCGAGGAAGCGCCCGCCGTCGGAGAATGAGTCGGGCGTGACGTTGACGATCCCCATTACCTGCAGCGGCCCAGGATCAGCGTTTCCAGGCATAACAGACAGTATGACAATATGACCCCCCTCCGCAGGAGGAGCAGACATCTCGCCCCAGCCCAACGACATCCCGCACGTCCCCTCGGTCCCGATCGACCCCGATGCCGACCGTTACTCGCGCTTCGGCTACGCCTTCGAGGTCTTCGAGTTCAGCGACTGGATCGACGAGAGCATGTCCTGGAAGGAGACCTGCTACATCGGCGACTGGTCGCCGCTGGTCAAGTTCTCGGTCAAGGGGCCGCAGGCGCTGGAGTTCTGGTCGACGATCACGGTCAACTCGTTCACCACCTTCGATATCGGCCAGGCCAAGCACGCGGTGCTGCCCAACAGCGACGGCAAGGTGATGGGTGAGGGAATCCTGATGCGCCTCGCCGAGGACGAGCTCTTCTTCACCAGTGGCCCTGGGGCAGCGTGGGCGAGTTTCCGCTTTCACAGCGGCGACTGGGACGCCACCTACACCGATCACACCTTCGATCGCACGATCCAGCAGGTTCAGGGCCCGACCTCGCTG
>Ga0105249_10000782_pt1 | contig 28538 bp, 28 predicted proteins | sample KBSS44metaG_FD_81522 | JGI IMG/M metagenome (GOLD analysis project Ga0105249, IMG submission 81522) | Switchgrass rhizosphere microbial communities from Kellogg Biological Station, Michigan, USA - KBS S4-4 metaG | ecosystem: Host-associated > Plants > Roots > Rhizosphere > Soil | place...
CGATCCCTCACCCACCGCGCAGATCCGGGCGTCGGCGACCTATAACCACGTCATCGAGGGCATGATGGCGCTGACGGGATACTATGCGTGGCACCGGATTTGCGTGGATCGCGGCATTCTCCCCGGCATGCAGGAACTGGTGAAGCGCATCGGTGACGACGAGAGACGTCACATGGCATGGGGCACGTTCACCTGTCGGCGCCACGTCGCCGCAGACGATCGCAACTGGGGCGTCTTCGAAACGCGCATGAACGAGCTGATTCCGCTGGCGTTGCAGAACACCGCAGACGCCTATGCGCTCTACGACGAGGTCCCCTTCGACCTTGCCGAGGATGAGATTCAGCAGTACGCCACCGACAAGGGGATGCGACGGTTCGGAACCATCAGCAGTGCGCGTGGCCGTCCGGTCGAAGAGATCGATCTCGACTACTCGCCGCTAGCGCTCGAGGACTCGTTCGCCAGCGAGGACCAGAAAGCCTTGGCGGCCTTGGCATAACGGCAACGTCAGAACGGCACGCCCACGGGTTTACTGACCCGGAATACTTCGGTGTCTTCGGCCAGCCCCTTGAGGTGTTGAGCGCCCAGGCTTTCGAAACGCAGTCCGGAGCCCGCTGACAGGTCGCGCACTGTGCGACTGGCGAGGACCTCGTCGGCCCCTGCCATTCCACCGATGCGGGCCCCCACATGGACCGCCATCCCGCTCCATTCGTCTCCGCGCCGCTCACATTCGCCGATGTGCACGCCGACCCTGACGTGGATGCCGAGTCCGGCGAGGGTCGGCACAATTTCGAGGCCGCAACGCGCTGCCTTGGTCGGCCCGTCGAACAGCGCGAAGACGCCGTCTCCGGTGTGCTTGGCCCGCTGCCCGCCGTACTTCGACAGCAATCTGTCAACGAGACGGTCATGGGCATCAAGCTCGTGGCGCCAGTGCGCGTCACCCTGTGCGCTGAGCAGTTCGGTCGAGCTGACGATGTCGGTGAACATCACCGTGGAGAGGACTCGCTCGCCCGTCTCCTCAGGCGCTGCGCCGCAGACGAAGTCGAGGATGGCAGATGCCATCGCATCGTCGAAGAGGCCGTGCGGTCCCTGCGGCAGTTCCCGGAATTCCGCGTCAGGGATCGCCGCGGCCATGGCGGCAGCGGCCTCGACAGGAGCGACTTCGTCGCCGCGTCGGCCGAGGACGAGCGTCGGTGTACGGACGGTTTGCAGCAGTGGACGCACGTCGATCTTGGCGACGGCCTTCCATAGCATTAGCGCCATCATCGGGCTCGCCGAGGCGCGCTGCATTCGGCCGTACATCTCGTTGAAACCAGGCACGTCGGCAATCGGACCGAAGAAGGTGTGGGCCAATGCGCCTTCACCCCACTGATTTTCGATCTCCTCCTGGTGTGCGGCCGCCTGGTCGGGCGGGATACCCCAGGGATAGTCGGGCGGCTCGGGCGTGAAGCGAGGCATCGTTCCGTACAGAACAAGCGACCGGACCCGTTCCGGATAGGTCGCCGCGAAGAGAATGCTCATCGGACCACCCTCGGACACGCCGAATAGCGCCGGGCACTCCGCCCCGGCCGCGTCCATCACCGCGTGCAGGTCGTCCATGCGCTCATCGAGCGGCGGAACACGGGTGACCGGATCCGACTGGCCGGTACCGCGCTTATCCCAGGCAACAAACCGCGCCCGGTGCGCAAGCTGCTCGAAGAAGGGGGTAAACGGCAGATCTGGGTCGACCAGCCATTCGACATTGCTGACCCAGCCCGGAACCCAGACCAGGGTGGTGTCGCCATCGCCCAATACGCGGTACGCGAGGCGGACGTCCCCGTTACGCGCGTAGTGCACTCCCCCGTCGATCACATGAATATCGTGCACCCGCCGGTTGGCCCGACATGTCTGTTTCGCCAGGCCGACTTATCGCATCGATTGCAATCGCAACAGATTCGCACTCTTGTCCACCGATCGGGGGACGCTGGAATCCCCCGGTGAACAGGCGGATCGCCCGAATCACAACGCGCTGCGGCGGCGAAATACTCGTCCCATGTCACCATCACTGACCGCAGACGCCACCGTCGCCGCTTTCGATATGGCGTACCCGTCGATCTTCGCGCGTATCGCCGCTCGGGTATGTGCACGCCACCTGGACCGGCTCGTCGAGGCCGGCGCCAGCCCCGAGCCCGGCAGCACGCTCGAGGCGCACATGGTGCGATTGAGCTCCATCGGGCACCGCGAACACCTCGCCGCCGAGTTGCATCGCCGCGGCACCGTCGTGCTGTGCGACCGGGTCGTGTCGCTATCGCCGTCCCGGCTGAATGTGCCCACAGTGTGGGACGCGGCGGACCTCATCGAGCGGGTGGAAAACGTCTGCTGGCCCATCGCGCCGTCAGCCCACGCGGCACCGCACGGCTTCGTCGTCTTCTCGCCGACTGGAACGGTCCGCTGCGCCGCCGTGGCAGCGGCGATCTGTGCAGCGAACTGCGTGCGGTGCTGGCCGCGCTATGAGTCGGTCGCGTCTGCTCGCGGCCTTCGCCGCGTCGCACCCCAGAGCCCGATGCCAATACCGACGACCGCGCCACCGAGCCCGATGAGCCGTTGCGAGAGCTTCATCTCGTGGTGGACGCTCAACCCGCCGAGCAAGTCGGCCGCGTCCGCGCCGCCGGATGCAAGGAACCAGCCGCGGGTGTTCCGGCCTCGCAGCGCCGCCGTCGCGAGCAGGCCGCCGATGAGAGCGTCGCGATAACCCATCGACCGCAACAGCAGTCGCGCCGTCGGCGCCGGCTCATCGGGGTCGCCCCAGAGCCGGTTGGCGCGAACGGGATCGACGAGAAAAGAAATACCCGACGCAAGTCTGATGCTGCCCGCTGCGAGCGCGGCACGGTCGATCGGCATAGCCTGCAGCCTAAGACGCGGCGTCAGCAGACGGTGAAGAGTTCGAGCTGAATGTTGTCAGGGTCGCGAAACACCAATGTGGCGAATGGGAACGGTTGGTCTCCGGTTCTGATGCCGGAGTGCTCGACACCGAGTTCGTCGAGCCAGGCTGTCCAGGCCTCCAGCTCCTCACGCGAGGCGACGTTGAAACCCACGTGGTCCAATCCCGTACGGGCCTCGTCGAATTGCTCGCCGCCGTTGCCGGTGTTGGTGTGCAGCCCAATCAGCAGACCCGAACGCGTGTCGACGAGCAACACGCCGTAGCCGGTATGCTCCCTTTCGTAGTGCGGAAACTCCATCGGCACACGGTCCGCGCGGAACACCCGCTGATACCAGGCCACGCTGCCCTCGATGTCGCACACAGTCACGGAAAAGTGGTGGACTCCCGTGATGCAGGGGGCGTAATCGTCACTCATGCCTGGTCCTTTCGCGGCGCGAACACGGGAACGTACACACTGTCGCCGTCGATGTCGTGGCGTTCAAAGCGGACCTCGACAGGTAGGCCTATGACGACCGAGTCGGGTTCGCAGTCAACGATGTTCGTTGCTATCCGCAGATCAGCCTGCTCCTCGAGCTGGACGATCGCGATCGCGTAAGGAACCGGCACCGCGGGATTGAACGGTTGGTAATTGACGGTGTAGGTGAACACGGTGCCACGGCCGGACACAGGTCGTGCCGCGAGGGCTCCGCTACAGACAGGGCAGTCAGCGGCGGGTGGGCTGACCCACAACTCACACTGCGTGCACCGGGCGATCATCAGTCGTCCGTCGGCGCCCCCAGTCCAAAACGCCCGATTGTTGTCGTGGAGTTTTGGCAGCATCCTCGCCGGGATGGCGGGTGGGGCCTCGTCTGGCATGAGAAGCAAAGTACATTCCAATGCTGTCATTACAAAAATAGATCTCTGCGGGCGCGAGGAGCAGAAAGGGCTGGCGAAATGGGTGTCCGATGAGCCACTTCGAGAAGAACGCGATCATCAGCGGCCTCGGCATCTCGCGTATCGGGCGCCGGACCGGCATCCCGGGAGCGGAGCTGACGCTGGAGGCTGCACGCGCTGCCATCGAGGACGCCGGCCTGACCGCGAACGATATCGACGGAATCGGCACATTGGGCGACACCCCTCCGGCCGAAGTAGTTGACGCCTTGGGGCTACAGGCGACGGACCAGACCCTCGGCTTCGACACCGGCGGAGTGCTCATTCCCGTCATGTCGGCCTGTCGCGCCGTTGCCGAGGGACGGGCGCGACATGTGCTGGTCTATCGGACTGTCGCGATGCTGGGCGGGGCAATGACGAATCAACCGGCGTCACCGATGCTCAACCCGCTGGCCTCACCACCGATCGAACCGCGCATGCCGGGAGAGCGGCGCAAGCTCAAGCCGTTCGAGGACATCGACGAGTTGGTGGCTGCGCACTCCTACTCGGCCGCGAACTGGCTGGCGATGCACTGCAGGCGTCACATGGAGCTCTATGGAACGACCAAAGAACAGCTGGGCTGGCTGGCGATCAACAGCAGGCGCAACGCCGGGCTCAATCCGCGTGCCGCGTTCAGAGATCCGATGACGATGGCCGACTACCTCGCCGCGCGCCCGGTGTCGACACCGTTCGGGTTATTCGACTGCGACGTGCCGATCGACGGATCGATCGCACTTGTCGTCTCGCATGCGGATTACGCGACGGACTGCCCGAACCGCCCGGTGGCGGTGGAGGCGATCGGCGGCGCGTACGGCTCGGGAGGGTGGTTCCACCGCGACGACTTCCCGAAGATGGCGTCGTGCGAAGCGGCGGCCGAGATGTGGTCCCGCACCGATCTGCGGCCGGCGGACGTGGACGTCGCCGAACTCTACGACGGCTTCACGTTTCTGACTTTCGCGTGGCTCGAGGCGCTGGGATTCTGCGCAGATGGTGAGGCCGGCCCGTTCGTGGAGGGAGCGGCACGGATCGCGCTCGACGGCGAACTGCCACTCAACACGTATGGGGGCCAGCTGTCGGCGGGCCGCATGCACGGCTACTGGCTGCTGCACGAGGCATGCCTGCAATTGCGCGGACAGGCAGGCGACCGCCAGGTGGCTCGTCGGCCCGAGATCGCCGTCGCCGCCGCCGGAGGAGGACCGATCGCGGGATGTCTGCTACTGACCTGCTGAGCGTGGATTTTGTTACCATTCGCGCCGTGCAAGACTCGCCGGAGCCTGGTGGACGCGGCGAACTCCTGTCTGTTTCAAGACGCGACGCGCTCAAATACGCTCTCGCCGCACCGGTTCTCCTGAGCCTTCCGGCGGTGGCTGCGACACTCGGCACACCGAGGGCATCAGCCGCCAACCTCAGACTGATCGACTTCACGGAGCGGTTGGTCCCGCCTGATCAGATCAAATCGGCGGGATTCGACGGAGCCCTGGTCTATGTGTCCGAGTTGCGGCCGGGCGCGGACTTCGATTTCAAGCCGGTCACCCACGAGTATGCGGATGCGCTACGCGCGGCTGGTCTTCAGGTCGTCAGCTGCTATCAGTACGGCAAGCCCGGTTGGCCGACCCCGTCAGACTTCACCCGCGGGTACGACGGCGGCGTCGCAGACGCTCAGACGGGCCTGCAGCTGCACGGTGCGGCCGGGGGGCCGAACTCGGCGCCGATCTTCTTCAGCGTCGACGAGGATATCGACCTGGATACTTGGAAAAGCCTTGCGGCCCAGTGGTTTCGCGGAATCAATTCGGTGCTGGGAGTGGACCGCACCGGCATCTACGGCCACGCGCAGGCGTGTGGGTGGGCAATCGGCGACGGTGTAGTCGGGCGCTCGACCACTCCAGGACACTCGTGGGCTTGGCAGACGAAGGCGTGGTCTCACGGTGAGCGCGAGCCCGCGGCCGTGCTTTACCAGTCTGTGGTCGTTACCCCGTCCGACCCGGGCGTCGTGATCGGCGGCATCAAAGTGGATGTCGACGAGGTGCTAGCGACCGATTTCGGGCAGTGGGATCTCGCTCGATGACCGATCTCCTCGAGGTCACATGGTCCGGCTGATCTGACCGGAACTTGTCGAATGCGCAGATCGATACCGCAGCGTCTTCTAGCCTGACTGGGTGACGAGCGATACAGCGTTTCGTCTTGCGCGCGTGTCTGGTTCGGCATGAACCCTCGACGTACAGCGCGTGCATTCGCTCCCGCGCATCCCGACCTCGCCAACGCGGCAGGCGTGCCTGCGCAAATAGCCAACGAGAAGTACGTCGAGTCACTCGCACGGATTGTCTACTACTGGGGCTACCCCGCCGTCGACACCTTCGGGCGTACCAGCATGTGGCAGGCGATGACGGAGCCGGGCGCGATGCTGGGGAATTTCCCTGGTGCACCGAAGAGCCGCATGGGTTACCTGGACGACTACATGCCGGCGACACAGCGCAAGGTGGTCACTCCGAACAACGACACGATCTACGGCGCAGGGTTCGCCGACCTCACCGACGAGGCTGTGGTGATCCAGACTCCGACCGAGGTACCCGATGGGCACTACTGGACGATCCAGATCGTCGATCTCTTCACGAACGTGACGCATCAGCTCGGCTCGGCCTCGGGCACACCAGGAGGCAAGCTGCTGCTGGTAGGGCCGAGTTGGAAAGGCGAGAAGCCCGAAGGCTTCACCGACGTGCTGCACTCGCCCACCAACGTGGCCGGTGTGTTCGGGCGCAGCTTCGCCGCGCGCACGCCCGAAGCCAAGGCACGCGCGCGCGACGTGCTCAACCAGATCGGCATGGTGCCGCTCAGCGAGGACAAGCCGGGTCGCCTGGCGTTCGACTGCGAGGCGAGCGCGCGAAACAAGGTGTTCCCGCCGGGACTCACAGAGCAGATGGTGACCGCGGACCCCGACCTACTTCGTGTGCGGCCAGTGGATGTCACCACCTTCTGGGACGACCTCGAGAAGGCACTCGACTTCAATCGGGCCGTCGGCGCTGACGACGCGCCGATGGCCGATCAGGCACGCACGCTGTTCGCGCTGCGTGACGCAGACCCGGCTTGGCGGGCGCTGCTGGATCGCGTCGCCCTGGAAGCCGACGCCGAGTTGCATGACAGCGCCAAGTACCACCAGGTGGGCATCGACACGGGCAATGGCTGGCAGCGTCAGGAAAACGGCGGGTTGTGGGGCACCGACTGGTTCGGCCGCGCGCAGGCGGCAGTGGTCTACATCTACGTCAACGACTACCACGAAGCGATGTACTTCATCCGCGGCACCGATGCCAAGAACGCGTTCTTACACGGCCGCTACGACTACACGATGACCTTCCCGCAGGGTGCGCTGCCACCGGTGGGCAGGGACAGGGGTGGCTTCTGGTCGCTGACGATGTACGACCAGGACTACTTCATGCCCGCCACCAGCCCTAACGGCCGACACAACATCGGCACCGTCAACCTCGACGCGAACGAACTGGCGTTCGCGCCGGATGGATCCCTGACGCTGCACTTGTCGCACAAACCGCCCACGGGCCAAGTGGCGCAGGCCAATTGGCTTCCGGCGCCGGAAGGTCAGTTCGCGTTGATCGTGCGGGCGTACGTCCCGACCCAGCCGCTGCTCGACGGCACGTACACGTTGCCGAACGCGCAGCGGGCATAGCCGACCTAGAGAGGAGCGGTAATGGCAGCGCAGTTCGACGGCAAGATCGCACTGGATATCCGTGATTCGGTACCGGATTGGAGTGCCTTCCTCGATCAGCAGGCGCCGAAGGACGCGCCGAATGTGCTCGTCATCCTTTACGACGACACCGGGTGCGCGGCGTGGTCCACGTACGGCGGACGAATCAATATGCCGACGCTGGACCGGCTGGCAAGCGGCGGGCTCACCTACTCGCAATGGCACACGACCTCGGTCTGCTCGCCGACCCGCTCCACGATGCTGACGGGCCGCAATCACCACCAGAACGGATTCGGAACCATCGCCGAATCCGCGGCCGGATTTCCCGGCTACGCCGGTCATATCCCGCCCGAGAACGCGACGATCGCGACGGTGCTCCGTGACGCCGGTTGGAGCACGTTCTGGGTGGGCAAGAACCACAACGTGCCCGTCGATGCGTTCGACATCGGCGCCAACCGCAAGCACTGGCCGCTGGGCCTCGGCTATGACCGGTTTTACGGCTTCATCGGCGGCGAGACCAACCAGTGGTATCCGACGTTGATCGAGGACAACCACTTCGTCGAGCAGCCATACGCGCCCGAGGACGGCTACCACCTCTCAAAGGACATCTCCGACAAGGCCATTAGCTTCATTCGTGATACCAAGCAGTCGCGACCCGACAAGCCCTGGTACATGTGGTACTGCCCCGGCGCCAACCATGCCCCGCATCACGCTCCGAAGGAGTACATCGACAAGTACAAGGGCCAGTTCGACGACGGCTACGAGGCCTATCGGGAATGGGTGCTCGCGCGCATGATCGAGAAGCGCGTGCTGCCGCCGAACACCGAACTGACAAAGCTCAACCCGATGACGCCCGGAACCTTTGTCGACAGCGACAGCGTCCGCCCTTGGGGCTCGCTGTCCGAAGAGGAGAAAACGTTGTTCAGCCGAATGGCGGAGGTGTACGCAGCGTATTCGGAGTACACCGACGTCCAGATCGGGCTGTTGATCGACTACCTCGAGGATTCCGGTCAGCTGGAGAACACCCTCATCTTCTACTGCGCGGACAACGGGGCGTCAGGCGAGGGCAGCCCGAACGGTTCGGTGAACGAAAACCGATTCTTCAACGGCTATCCCGACAGCATCGAAGACAACCTGGCCATGATCGACAAGCTCGGCTCGCCCGAGACCTACAACCATTACCCGACCGGCTGGGCCGTCGCATTCAGCACCCCGTACCGCATGTTCAAGCGCTATTCCCAGTACGCGGGTGGCACCGCTGACCCGATGATCATCCACTGGCCCAAGGGGTTCAAGGCCCGCGGCGAGGTGCGAGACCAGTACCACCACTGCACGGACGTCGTGCCGACGATCCTCGAATGCTGCGGGCTCACGATGCCGGAGGTCGTCGATGGTGTTCGGCAGACGCCGCTGGCCGGTGTGTCGATGCGTTACAGCTTCGACGACGCCGCTGCGCCTACCCGCAAGGAAACGCAGTACTACGAGATGCTCAGCACCCGCGGCCTGTGGCACAACGGGTGGAAGGTGTCGACCGAACACGGCCCCATGATCAACAAGGGCGGATTCGACGATGACCGCTGGCAGCTTTTCCACACCGATGTGGACCGTTCCGAGGCGCACGACGTGGCCGCCGACCATCCCGAGAAGGTGACGGAGCTTTCCCAGTTGTGGCTGGCGGAAGCGAAGAAGAACAACGTCCTGCCGCTCAACGACTATGGCGTGGAAGGCATTCACTCGCTGGAATACAAGGTGACGCCACCGGAGGATCGGCGCTACACCTACTACCCCGGTACGAGCGAGGTTCCGGAGGCCTCAGCCGCCAGAACACTCGGGTCGTCATTCAAGATCCTCGCCGAGGTCGAGTTCACGAAATCCAGTGCGGGCGTGGTCGTCTCGCAAGGTTCACGTTTCGGCGGCTACACGATGTTCGTGAAGGACGGTCAGCTGCACTTCGTCTACAACTTCATCGGGATCCCGCCGGAGCAGAAACTCAGTTGCCCTGCCCCCACATCGGGAAAGCATGTGGTCGGAGTCGATTTCGCCAAGAGTTCCGTCAGCGAGAAGCTCGAGGTTCTCGGCACGATGAGCCTGTATGTCGATGACGACGCTGTCGCCACCGGTGATTTCCGGACACAGAGTGGCCACTATTCTCTGTGCGGCGAGGGCGTGGCCGTCGGACGTGACAGCGCCGACCCCGTATCGACCGAATACTCGCCGGGATTCGACTTCACCGGCGGTCAGATCTTCTCGGTGACCTACGACGTCGGCGACGACGCTTACATCGACCTGGAACGGCGACTCGGGGCGATACTCGCACGCGACTAAGTCGGCCTATTCGACCGCGTCGTACAGCTTCCGCACGCCGAGTGTGGACTTGTGTCACGGTTTCGGTCGGGAGGCGTGACGGTAACCCACGTTCGGCGAAAATCTGGCGCGCGACTAGTCGCCCGAACCCAGCTGTGTCGCGATCTGACGGCTGACACCGCGGACGGCTGAGCCCACAACGTCTACCTCGTCAGGACTCAAGGTGCTGAACGGAGCGGCGGTAACCGACATCACGACTGCGCCCTCAACATCGATGACAGGTGCCGAGATGGTAGCGATTTGGTGGCCGGCACTCGCCGCGAGCTCGTCGGCCATGCCCGTCGACGAAGCCTGGAGGTCCGTGGAGCTGCTGATCGATGAGGTGTTGCCGGCGCTGGCAGCCGACCGCGACCACGCCACCTGAACCGTTCAGCATTGACAGCGTCGGCTTCGGGCTGTGATAGTGATCGTCGTTATCTGAAAATCGTGTTTTCAGATAATGCACTCGATCGCACTCGCAGAGGCGGAGGGAACGTGAGCGCGCTGGCCTGGTTACCGCACTCGATTGCGGAGGCATCACTGTCCGGTGATCCGGACCGCGACGACGTGGACCTATCTGCGGCGTGGTCGCATCTACTGCAGAAGCTCGAGGCCGCAGCACAGATCGTTGACTCCGATCCAGTGAGTCGAAATCGGGTCGACCGCGCGTCGGGGATGCGACATCTGCTCGTTCTGCTCGCCGCGGGCGTCGATGAGGTGTTGCGGTTCGATCCCGATCCGATTCTCAGTGTCCAACGCACAAGCACCGATGACCTGGTGACGTGGGGAATGGAATGCCCGGACTGCCTGTACACCCGCGCCACGCTGCGGGGTGGCGAAAGCTACCGGCTATCCGGTAGCCGCGGCACCGCCCGGTATGTCGGCCTGCAGACGATGAACGGGATCGCCTCCACCGCAAACGAATTGGTCGACGAACTCGAGATAGACCCCGACGGCAACTTCGAAGTCGTCCTGTCCGCGCAGGAGCGCGACGGGAACTGGATGCGGATCGAGGGCGCCCACCCCACGCTGACAGTTCGGCACTTCTTCTATGACTGGGACACCGAAAAGCCGTCGTCGCTGCGCATCGAACGACTCGGTGATCCTGTTGAGGCAGAGAACACCACAGTCGATCGGTATGTCGCGGTGTCGCGCCAACTCGTCGCCCTCGGCGAGTTCGTTCACGACAACCTGCAGTTCTTTCTCCAGTTTGGTGCGGCCGCACCGCCCAACGGCTTCCTGCCTCCAGTCGACCGCACCGCGATCGGGGCGGCCGCGGAGAACAAACCCGTCATCGGCCGCTGGGAACTGGGTGCCGACGAGGCGCTGATCCTCGAAGTCGAACCGCCCGAAGGCGTTTACTGGAGCTACTCGCTCGGCAATCCGTGGTGGGAAACGATCCACTACGGACGCCATCAGTCCAGCCTGAACGCACACCAGGCCGTCGTCGACTCCGACGGCCTGGTGCGAGTGGTGCTGTGCGGCCGCGACCCGGGCGTGGCCAACTGGCTCGACACCGCGGGCCACAGCAACGGAGCGATGATCCTGCGCTGTGTGCGCACTACGACTGCGCCGACACCGCGAGGCCGGGTGGTGTCCTTCGAAGACATCGCGTCGGCGCTACCCGCCGACACCAAGAGGCTCACCGCGGATGAGCGGGCATCCATCCTTGACCGACGCCGGCGTGCCGTACACGAGAGATTCGCACGATGACCTTCTCCGCCGACGAACTCGAGGACGGCGCCCGAGCCGCGACCGGGTTGCACGACTTCGGCTCGCCCTATTACCGAGAGGGTCTCGAACGCACTGTCGATGCGTTGAACACCGAGGCCGACCTCTCCGACATAGGTCGGGTGATACAGCACGCCACCATCAGCAACGCCCTCATTCAACGGCTGAAGATCGAGGACACATATAGTCACCACCCCGAGATCGACGACGAAACCATAGGCGGCCCAGTCTTTGTCATCGGCCTGCCCCGCACCGGAACAACCGCACTCAGTCAACTCGTCGCCGCCGACCCCCAGTTCCGGTCACTGCGAATGTGGGAGTCGCAGGCGCCGACCCCGCCGCCCGAGGCGGCAACCCAGCACACCGACCCGCGCATCGCGCAAGCCGAAGCAGGCCTGCAAATGCTGAACGACATGTTCCCGTTGATGAAGACGCTGTACAACTCCGAAGCGACCGCCGCGACGGAATGCCAGGACCTGATGGGAATGAGCTTTCGTACCTTCCATTTCGACGGTGTCGTTCGGGTTCCCGGTTACCTGGCGTGGCTGATGGATTGCGATATGCGGGAGACCTACACGTTCCACCGCCGGGTGCTCAAACTCTTGCAGTGGCACTGCCCACCGACCCTGTGGCACCTGAAGACGCCGGTCCACGTGTTCGCACTCGATGCGCTGGTCGAGGCGTATCCGAACGCCAAATTCATGTGGAGTCACCGTGATCCGGCCAAGGTGATGGGCTCTGTGTGCAGCCTCATCCGCTACGTGCGCAGCTGGAGTAGCGACCGCGACGACCCCGAGGAACTCGGCGCCGAACAGCTGGACAGTTGGTCAGAAGGCATCCGGCGCGCGATGGATTTCCGCAAACGCACTGGCGACGAACGGTTTTCCGACGTCGCGTTCGCCGACTTGCAGGCCGATCCGGTGAACACGCTGGCGGCCGGCTACGAGGCCCTTGGCCTGACCTTCACCGGCGCCACCGCTCGCTCGGTCGAGCGGTGGGCGCGCGACCACAAGCCTGGCGCTCGCGGTGCACACGACTACGACCTGGCCGACTACGGCCTGACGCCCGAGGGTGTCCGCGAACGGTTCGCGGAGTACCTCCGCACCTACGACGCGAGCGCATGACCCGACCAACTACGCGCAGGCGCGACAAGCTCGCACCCGACCCCGATGTGCGCCGCACCATCGTGGCTGCGGCATCGAAATCGGTTCGCGAACAAGGTGTTCGCGGCCTCAGCGTCTCCGTGGTCCTCGATCGCGCCGGCCTGAGCACACGGGCGTTCTATCGACATTTCGATTCAAAGGACCAGCTGGTAGCGGCCGTCTTTCTGGAGATGGCTCGTGCTGAGAAGCGGCGGCTCAGAAGGACAATGGCGGAGGCCACCACACCGGTTGAGGCGGTCGCCGCATGGATCGACGGCCGACTCGACCTCGCGTTCGACGAGAACATCAAGTCCGATCTGCGCCGCCTGTCCCTCGAGGCGCAATCGCAGATGTTCGCCTCCCCCGAGCTGATCCAGCCCGCATACGCCGAGATGCTCGAGCCGCTCGTCGAACAACTCCAGCGCGGCCTGGACCAAGGCTTGTTCCACGACATCGATCCGCTGACCGAAGCACAGTCCGTGCAGGGCGTGGTCTGGGCCAGCACCGAACGGCAATGGGCGGCAGGAGATTGCGAACGCGCCGATGTCCGCGAACATGCGCTCCGGTTCTGTTTGCGCGGACTCGGCGTCGCGCCGGACAACCCACCGGGCAACTGATACCAAGGGAGAATCGATGGACCTGGGCTTCACCGGATCGAAAGCCGTTGTGACTGGCGGTAGCAAGGGTATGGGGCTGGCGATCGCGAAGGCCCTGGCCGCCGAAGGAGCCAGCGTCGCCGTGATGGCCCGGGGCAGGGGGGCGCTCGACGCCGCAGTGGAAGCGCTACGCGAGGCGGGGGCTCCTGAAGCTGTGGGAATCAGCGTGGACATGGCCGACGCGGCCTCCATCACTGCCGGCTTCGCCGCCGTCTCCGAACGCTGGGGACAGCTGAACAGCCTGGTCCACACCATCGGCCCTGGCGATGGCTATTTCGAGCAGATGGACGACTCGGAATGGGAGGCGGCATTCACGCTCGGCACCATGTCGGGTGTGCGGTCCATTCGCGCCGCGTTGCCCCTGCTGCGCGCAGCCGACTGGGCGCGCATCGTGACACTGTCTGCACACTCCATTCAGCGGCAAAATCCGCGCATTGTCGCCTACACGGCATCGAAGTCTGCACTGTCCAGTGTGACGAAGAACTTATCGAAAAGCCTTGCCAAGGACGGCATCCTGGTCAACTGTGTATGCCCTGGCACCATTGTGACGGCCAGCTTCACCGAGAATCTCAAAGACATCCTCGCCGCCGACGGACTCGATGCCACCGACCCGCACGACGTCATGACCTGGATAGACAACAACTTCCATCAGCCATGCGATCTCGGCCGCGCCGGGCTCCCCGAGGAGATCGCTTCCATCACCGCCTATCTGGCGTCGCGGCGCAACGGATATGTCACCGGAGCAACGGTGAACGTCGACGGCGGCTCGGACTTTGTCTGACACGTGTGTGTGCTCTTGCATAATCGTCCTACCAGCCCGTCGGGACGACGCTAGGACCGCACTGTGAACACGTCACCGGAACCATTCGCAACCGACGGCGTTGACGGCGTCCGCATCGTCGCCGATCGTCTTGGCGATCCACTCGCACCGGCCGTGGTGTTCCTGCACGGCGGCGGTCAAACCCGCCGCTCGTGGGGCAGGGCGGCCGCGGCAGTGGCCGAGCGTGGCTGGCAAGCGGTCACGGTCGACCTACGCGGCCACGGTGAGTCCGACTGGTCCGAAGACGGCGATTACCGCGTCACCACCTTCGCGCGCGACGTGCTGGAAGTGCTGCGGCGGCTTCCTCCGCAACCGGTGTTGGTAGGTGCCTCCCTGGGTGGATTCACGGCAATGCTCCTCGCAGGCGAGCTCTCGGCAGCCGTCCGCGCGGTCGTGCTCGTCGACATCGTGCCCAACATGAACCCATCCGGGGCGTCACGGATACACGACTTCATGAACGACCGCATGGCATCAGGATTCGAATCACTGGACGAGGTCGCCGACTCGATCCAGGAGTACAACCCGCACCGGCCCAGACCAACCGATCTCGATGGCCTCCGAACAAACCTGCGCCACCGTGACGGTCGCTGGTACTGGCACTGGGATCCGAAGTTCATCGACGGCACCTCGGCCCATCCGCCTATCGAGGTAACGGAAGTAGATCGCATGTATGCGGCGGTCGGAGCGATTCTCCGCGGCGGCGTGCCCATGCTCCTGGTGCGAGGTCAGGTGAGTGATCTCGTCACTCAGCAGCGAGCCGACGAATTCATCGCACGCTTTCCGGATATCGACTTCGTCGATGTCGGCGGCGCCGGGCATATGGTCGCCGGTGATCGCAACGACCTATTCGCCGGGGCGGTGGTGGATTTTCTCGCCCGCCACGCCGAGGACAGGTGATAGACATGCGCGCTAAACGCGTCACGGCCAACCTTCGAGTCGCCGATGTCGATGCCGCGAAGAGCTTCTACACCGACTACCTCGGCCTGAGTACGGAGGAGTTCAACATAGGCTGGGTGGCCCGCTACACCTCACCCGACAGCGGCGCGCACGTCCAACTCGTCTCGCGCGATGCAAAGGCGCCCGAGGATCCCGTCATCTCGGTTCACACGGATGACGTCGACGCTGCGTACGAGGAAGCGCAGAAGCTCGGATACGAGATCGTGCACCCGCTGACCACGGAGCCGTGGGGTGTGCGCCGGTTCCTCCTCCGCGCGCCCGATGGCAATGTCATCAACATCGTGCGCCATCGGGACTAGGGCAGATCACCGCTGCGAGAAGGACTCCTCGAGGTAGGCGAGTGCCCGGGAGCCGTCGTCGGTGACGAAGACGAGTTCGGCCAGCGGCACCGGCAAGAACCCCTCCTCCTCCATCCGCCGCAGTTGCAGCATCAACCCGTCGTAGAAACCTGCCGTGTTCAGCAGCACCACCGGTTTGTCATGCAGCCCATGCTTTTTCAGCTCGAGGATCTCGGTCACCTCGTCCAGCGTTCCCAGACCACCGGCCATCGCCACCACCGCGTCCGATCGAGCCAGGAGCAACGCCTTACGTTCCGCGAGATCGTCGGCGAATAACATTTCGTCCGCGTCTGCCCTGGCCCAGTCCCGCAGAAGCGCCACCGAGATGCCGACGAGCCGTCCGCCGGTTTCGCGAACTCCGTCGGCGACGACCTTCATCAGCCCGGTGTTGGAACCGCCCCACACCAGCGTGTGCCCGCCCTTACCGATGCGCTCGGCGAGATCGCGCGCCGGCTTGGTGTAGCGCTCGTCGAGGTCGGCAGCGGAGAGGAAGACACAAATGTTCATGGTCAGCCATCGACGTTACCGCCGATTGGCTTAGTGTTGTGGTTCATTCACCGCATGAGTTCTTGGGCCATTACACGGTAGCTCACCTGCCGTGCGTGGCGAAGAACTGCCCCGTCTCTTGCGACGTGTCGAAGCCTGGTCCGGTCGGCCACGTGTGACTACCACCGTCGATCTGGACGAAGACGACCTCGGTCCCGCCTGCGCATCCGGCCGCGGTGAACCGGTGCACAGCACCCGAGACATTCTCGACAGGCGGACCCGGGCAGCCATCCACATCGCGCCAGCGCTGCGCCATCGCCGGAGCTGCCACGATGTCGCTGTACCCGCCACGGCCGAGCATCGTGCCGCCGCCGAACGGCACGACCGGATCGGCGGTTCCGTGTACCTGCAGGACCGAGACCGGTCGCGACGGCGCGCACGGAAATGCGATGCCCAACGTCCCGGCAACCGGCGCGACGGCGGAAACGATGTCGGCGCGCTCACAGGCCAACCGGTTCGCCATGAACGCGCCCGCCGACGTGCCCGTGACGAAGACCCGGCCAGGAGCGACTCCATAGTCGCGGGAGAGGCGATCGATGAGTGCCCCGAGGAAGCCGACGTCGTCGACGCCCTGCCGGTCAGGGATCGATGCGCCGCGCCCGTCGGCCCAGCTGAGGTCGATGCCATCGGGGTATGCCACGACGAAGCCATGCTGGTCGGCGATCGCGTCGTAGTTCGTCGACGCCGCCTGGTCGCCTCCGGTCATACCGGCACCGTGCAGATTGATCACGAGGCCCGCCGGGTGGTCGAGACCAGTCGGGACGTGCACCTGATACGTGCGATCCAATCCCCCGAGCGTCAGCGCGCCCGCGATATCTCCGCCGGGCAGGGCCGATGCGCGCGCACCGCCGTATACGACGAAACTCACAAGGACGGCGACCACAGCCGTCATGCGTCCGATGGCGTTCACGCTAAGCACTAATGGGCGACTCTATGGGATGCGACGGCCGCGCGCGCAACGGCATCCGCACCGAACCTCGACCGCAGGTGAACAGCGGTGCCCGATTTCCCTCGCCCCGTAGTTGAGGCGAATGCCTCATGTGCCGGTATCGGTGGCCGGTAGACGATTCCCGCATCGATCATTCGAAACCGCAGGTGATCACGGTTGGGAGGCGATCATGTTCACTATCGAAGAGCTGGCCACCATTCCACTCTTCTCCGAGCTCGGTGAGAAAGAGCTGGAGTTCCTTGCCGGCGCCGTCGAGGACATCCACCTCATCCCCGGCGAATACGTGGCGCACGAGGGGGACGGCAGGTTCCTGGCCGTCGTCGTCGAAGGAACGACCGAGCTGACGAAGGTGGTCAACGGCGTCGAACGAGTGATCGGCGTGCGGGGACCGGGCGAGCTCGGAGGCGAGGTCCCGATGACACTCGGTACGCCACTGCCCGCCAGCATGCGGGCCGTCGACCCCGCGCGGGTGCTCAAGCTGACCGTCGAGGATTTCCACACGCTCGCCGCCATGGCCCCACAGATTTCGGCGACGGTCGGCGCCGCAGCGGTGGAGCGCATGGAGATGCTGAGAAGCGCCACCGCGCAGCCGCCCGAGCCCGCGCTGTTCGTCATCGGCCCGCGCCTGGACCCGGGGGTTCACAGCTGCGACAGCTTCCTCCGTCGCAACCAGATTCCCTACGAACGCCTCGATCCCGACGATGCCGGTGCCGTTGCACGCACCCTCGGAGCCGCGGTGGGCGAGCCCTATCCGGTGGTGGTACTCCGTGACGGCACCCGGCTGGTCGCCCCGACGATGCGGTCCGTTGCCACAGTCGCCGGACTGACGGTCGCGCCCGGCCGAGCGCAGTACGACGTGGTGATCGTGGGCGGTGGCCCGGCGGGACTGACGGCAGCGGTCAACGCCGCCTCCGAGGGCCTGCGGACTGCGCTGATCGAGTCCTTCGCCCCGGGCGGTCAGGCAGGCACCTCGACCCGGATCGAGAACTACACGGGATTCCCGTTCGGCGTGTCCGGAGACGACCTCGCGAGCCGGGCGCTGCAACAGGCCAAACGGCTGGGCGCCGAAATCGTCGTGACCCGGCGCGTCGAGAGCATCGACCCTGCCGCCATGACCGTCGAGCTGGATGGCGGCGACGTTCTCAGGACCCGATCGATCGTTCTCGCGATGGGCGTGGAGTGGCGGCGTCTCGGGGTCGATTCGATCGACCGATTCGTCGGCTCCGGCGTCTACTACGGTGCGGCACGCAGCGACGCCGGTCTGGCGCAGGGAAACGACGTCTACCTGATCGGGGCCGGCAATTCAGCCGGACAGGCCGCCATCTTCTTCTCCAACCACGCCCGATCGGTGACGCTTCTCGTGCGGGGTGAATCGCTGGCCGAGAGCATGTCTCACTACCTCATCGAGCAGATCGCGACGAAAGCGAACATCCGGGTGGAAACACGATCCGAGGTCGTCGCAGTGCACGGAGACGAACAGCTCGACGCGATCGAGGTCATCGATCGACGGACCGGCGCGACATCTCGCCGGGATACGAAGGTGCTCTTCGTCCTGATCGGCGCCGAAGCGGCTACCGACTGGCTTCCCTCGGAGATCTCACGCGACGAGCACGGCTTCGTCTCAACGGGCACTGACGCGTTGAAGGCGGATCAGTGGACCGCCGACCGCGAGCCGTTCGCGCTCGAGACGAGCGCACCGGGGATCTTCGCCGTCGGGGACATCCGCTCCGGATCGGTGAAGCGCGTTGCGGCCTCCGTCGGTGAGGGCGGTGTGGCGATCGCCCTCGTGCATCGCTACCTTCAGCTCTCCCAGTCATGACCACCACGGAGACCGCCCGATCGAACGGGATCGCGCCAACCATCACCGATGTCTCTGAGCGCAGGCGCTACGAGATCGCGATCGACGGGGTAGTCGTAGGCATCGCCGAGTACCGGCGCCGACCCGGCGTCATCTCCTTCATCCACACCGAAGTCGACCCGTCGCGTAAGGGCGACGGCCTGGGAACAATGCTCGTCAAGGCCGCGCTGGACAGCGCTCGGGCGGCGGGGCTTGCGGTGCTGCCCTACTGCCCGTTCGTCCGCAACTTCATCGACCGTCACCGCGGCGACTACCTCGACCTCGTGCCGGTAGAACGACGCGCAATGTTCGCGCTCGACGACGCCTGACGTCGTGCGAATCGGTTTCAGTGTTAGCCCCAGGTAAACCCGGTGCGGCGACTAAAGTAAATCGCCGTGCGCATCTGGGTCGCCGCACTCGTCCTCATCTTGATAGTCACGGCCGCGATCACCATCAAGCTTCTCGTCCGCCGAAACGCGCCCGAGGGCGGCTGGTTCACTGACTCGTCCCGCAGCGCCGGCACGCTGTCGCTGATCGGCACCATGTTCGCAGTCATGCTCGCGTTCGTGATCCTCTTCGCGCTCCAGAGCTATCAGCGGGCGCGAAACGGGTCGAGTGTCGAGGCCATCGCCGTCGCCGAACTCGACTCCATTGCGGAGGTGTTCCAGCCGCCTGCGGGCGATCGCCTGCACGACGGACTGGTCTGCTATGCGCGCGCCGTGGTCGAGGACGAATGGCCTGCGATGAGGAACGGGCGCGCCAGCGACCTGGTGCAGTCATGGATCGACAAGGTGGGCCACGAGTTTGCAGTCGCCGATCCCCACGGCGTGCGCGAGGAGACCGCCTATGCGCAATGGTTCGACGAGCAGGCACAGCGCAGGGAAGGTCGGCGCGAGCGCCTCGCCGAGGCAAGCCCGCAAGTACCCCTCCCGCTCTGGTTCGTTCTCTGCATCGGCGCCTCACTCACGCTCGCCTACATGGCTGCGCAGGCCGACCGGCGCGAGGGAGTCCTTGTCCAGTCGATACCCATCGGCTTCTTCAGCGCGATGGTGACCGCGGCCCTGCTCGTGGTCTTCTTCCTCGACCATCCGTACACAAACGAGACCGGCGGCATTGCGCCCACCGAAATGCAGCGGACACTCACGCTCATCGACAACGGGAGCGATATGACGTGCGACGAACGCGGCGTCCCCCGTTCTTCTTAGAGCCGTGTTCTTTCGTCGGCGGGCGGTCCAGGTAACGACCTACGACCCCGCGACGAATCGTTGGAATGGTGTCGACGATGCACATGCGGTCGATCGCGACGAGCTGACGCTCACCACGTTCAACGTTTGGTTCGACACCTACTTCGCGGATCAACGGTACCGCGCGATCGCGCGGCTGTTGGCCCGAGATATGCCGGACGTCATGGTGTTTCAAGAAATCACTGACGGAGCACTGAGCATCTTTCTGTCCCAACCGTGGATCAGAGAGCACTACCAGAGCGCGGCGGTCGTCGGCGGCAGGATCGGCAACTACGGCATGCTGATGTTGTCCCGATTGCCGACCGCGAGGGTCACCTACACCAGGCTGCCGACCCGGCTATCACGCGGATTCCTGAAGGCTGAATTCACGGTCAACGGCATACCACTGGTTGTCTGCTCAGTTCATCTCGAAAGCGGCAAACGCAATGTCCGGTTACGAGGTCGCCAGTTGCGCAGGTTGTTCCGCGCGTTGAGATCCGCCGACGACGCGGTCGTCCTCGGCGACTTCAACATGCGGGACACGGAGAACGCGCGGATCACCCCGCCCTATCGCGACGTCTGGCCGGCGCTGCGTCCCGACGATGACGGCTTCACCGAAGACACGGCCATCAACCACATGCGATACGACAGCAAGCCCAAGCACAGGCAGGTCCGCTTCGACCGCGTGCTTCTCAAGGGACATCACTGGGCCGCCGCGCACATCAACCTGCTAGGGACCGACGCGATTTCGCGTACGCACCCCCGAGTGTTTCCATCCGACCACTTCGGCGTGATCTGCGGTCTGGTCAGCCAGCCTTCGTCGCGCGGATGACCAAACCCGCGACGGGTGCGCCTGCCTCATTCCGGAGTTCCGCGAATTCGGCTGCCACGATCAGCCCTGACTCGGTGAGCACTCGCTTCACGTACTCGCGGCTGTGGCTGTAGCGACCGTGTAGTTCCAGCCGGTAGTCGATACTGTCCTGTCCGACAGCGTGTTCCAAGGTGAACACGAGCAACCCGGGACGGCGAAGTGCGCCAGCGGCGGCTTCGCAGAACGCGCCAAGGTCACCGAAATACACCAACGTATCGGCGGAGACCATGACGTCGAACTCCTCAGGCCGGGCGCGCAGAAACTCGGTCAGCTCGCACTGCTGTAAGTCGGTGTAGATGTTCTTTTCCTTGGCGAGCGCGAGCATCCCGGCGGACAGGTCGACGCCCGTGAGTCGCGACGCGTACGGACGAAGCAGCGGCCCGCACAGCCCGGTTCCGCAGCCGATGTCGAGTATCTCGAACCGGCCGTCGGCCACCAGTCCGGAATCGGCCAGTGCGGCGGCTACGAGATCCGGCGCACGGTAGGACAGGCTTTCCAGCTTGGCCTCGAAGCTGGCCGCGAAGGCGTCGAAGGTCTTCTCCACGAACGCATTCGACGCGCGTGACGGCACGTCGCGGCCGGTGCTGGCGGCCAGCATGTGCTCCGCGATCGGATCACCGGGATCCTCCCGTAGCCACTCCTCGAGCACCTTGACGGCTTCGTCGACTTCGCCGATCATGCAGTGCGCCAATGCAAGTAGTCGCCGGGCGTCTGGATGTTTGGGACGCAACGTGATGGCCTTGCAGAAGCAGTCCGAGGCTTCCTTGGCGCGGTTCAGGCCATTGAGCAGGATGCCGAGGTTCGTGTAGGCATCCACATGGTCGGGACACAGGCGGATCGCCGCACGGTAGGCGGCCTCCGCCTCCTGCGACCTGCCCGCGGCGCGCAGCAGGACGCCGAGATTGCTGTGCGCGTTGGCGTGGCCGGGGTCGAGTTCAATCGCGCGTTCGTACTCGGCGATCGCGTCGCCGAGTCGGCCACTGGATTGCAGAACGATTCCAAGATTGCTGTGCCAGTCCGCCTGATTCGGGCTGAGCGCGAGGCTCTGCCCGATGAGGTTGACGGCTTCATCGGTTCGGCCTCGTTGGTGCGCCAGCAGGCCGCTGTAGTGAAGAGCGTCCGGGTGCTGCGGCGCCACGTCGAGCACGCCGGCATACAGCTGTTCCGCCTCGGCCAGGTGATGCTGCTTCTGCAGCAGAATCGCCAGCGCGATGGCCTCGTCGACCGTCAGCGCCCGCGGCTCCGACGGTTCCACCGCTATCCGACCTTGTTGGCCTGCAGGTCGAACTTGAAGTGCAGCCCCTCGTCCAGCGAGCCGTCGGACCGCTGCGGCTTGTACTCGAGGTCCACCTTGGCGAACTTCAGGCTCACGGACTCGGCATATGGCTGGTCTTCGGCGCCCGCGTGAGTGACAGCGGTAATCGTCACGTCATTCAGCTTGATGATGAGGAATTCCTGCTGCCCCTTGCCCGCCTTGCGGTGGGTGATCGTCGCGTCCTTGATGTGCTGTCCGGTCGCGCAGGCTTTGAGAAGTGCGGGTGTGGCCTTGTCGATGCCGTGAACGATCGACAGATCCTGGAACGTCGCCTTGCCCGCTCCTCCGCCGCCGCCTGTCGAGGTCGATCCGGAATTCGTGACACCCCACGAGAACGAGAGCACTTCGATCTCGTCCTTGTGTTTGGCGTCAACTGATTCGCCTTTGATGTCACCGATCTTGGCGAAGATGTCCGTGGCCATTGGCGCCCCTCCCCCTGCGGCTATCTGCACGATTCTAAAGACTGAATGCAGCCTGAACCGAGCCATTGAGCACTTTTCAGCGCCGCGGCGACCTGGTCATCGATCGTTCGACGCCGTGGTGCACGCGGAACTGCAGTTAGCAATACATCTCCTGGCGTAACAAGTCGCTTCATTGATCGGCAATAACCAGCGAGTTCGTGGTCTACTGAAATTCAGGGTTGGGTCGAGAGGGGGCCGATATGGCCAAACGAGTCAGTCGCGGGGCGGGTGAATCGGCACCTCCTCCGCTCGCGATAGATGCGCCGGTCGTCGTTTTTCCAGGTACGGATCAACAACAGGGCGGCGTAATCGTCGAGGACTTCGGGGAGAGCGCGGGGCAGGCTGTCGAAATCGGTGGGAATCGGATCGTGGGTGCGGCGCGGCGGTGGGCTGTCCAACTCAACGACGGCACCCTCGTCTTCGTCGACAGTGAGCAGCTCAGCGCCCTGTAAGTCCGCGGTCGCACAACAACGTTTTATGCAATGCCCGGGCGAAAAGCCGGCTGGTGGAAACATGGGCGGACAATCCAGAACCGGCTGCCAATGATCGGATGTCGCGGTACGGTTCCAACGCCAAGTTGGGTCCGTTCACAGCAGTAACCCAGTAACTGCCGCAGAACTGCGGCGCCTCCTGCCATCGGAAGGTTCGGCAATGACCAGATCACGGCTCCTCGCAGCCGCAGCCGCGTCGGCCCTCGTCGTCATCGGATTGGCGGGGTGCGCACCCCCCGAGAAGAAGGAAAGCGGCAATCAGACCGAGTCCGGTGTGAACGCCAAAGAGGCCACCTCCGCAGCCGACTTCGGCGGGATGGACGGCCTGGTGAAAGCCGCGAAGGCCGAGGGTGAACTCAATGTCATTGCGCTGCCGCCGGATTGGGCCAACTACAAGGAGATCATCGACACCTTCTCCAACAAGTACGGCATCAAGGTGAACTCGGCCCAGCCCGACGCCACCAGCCAGGACGAGATCAACGCCGCCAACCAGCAGAAGGGCAGAAGCACCGCGCCCGACGTCTTCGACCTGGGACAGGCGATCGCGTTGGGGAACACCAGTCTGTTCGCGCCGTACAAGGTGGCGACATTCGATGAGATCCCGGCGCAGTTCAAGGATCCGAACGGTACCTGGGTCAACGACTACGGGGGCTACATGTCGGTCGGCTACGACTCGTCCAAGGTCCCGGAACTCAAGGACGTCAACGACCTGCTCAAGCCCGAGTTCAAGGGCAAGGTCGCCCTCAACGGTGATCCCACGACCGCCAGCGCCGCGGCCAACGGGGTGTTGATGACCGCGATCGCCAACGGCGGGTCGGTGGACGACATCGCCAAGGGCGTCGACTTCTTCCTACGGCTCAAGGACGCCGGCAACTTCGTGCCGGTCGACCCGACGCCCGCGACCATCGAATCCGGCCAGACGCCCGTCGTCATCGACTGGGATTACCTGAGCTCGGCCGAGACCAAGAAGGTCCCCACCTGGAAGGTGTTCGTGCCGAACAACGCGCTCGTGGGGGGCTATTACTTCCAGGCGATCAACAAGGACGGACCGCACCCTGCCGCGGCTCGGCTCTGGCAAGAGTTCCTCTACAGCGACGAAGGTCAGAACCTCTTCCTGAAGGGCCTCGCTCGGCCGGTGCGCGCAGACGCGATGGAGAAGGCGGGCACAGTCGACAAGAACCTGCTCGGCGCGCTGCCTTCGGTTCAGGGCACGCCGGTGGTCCCGACCGACGCGCAGAGCAAGAAGATGGCGGAGTACCTCGGGGCCAACTGGTCCAAGGTCATCAGCTGATCCGGACGCCCTGGCGGATCAGCTCCGCCTGGACCGCGGAGATGTCCACGTCGTCCAAAGGCCGGTCCGCGCGGATCGACAACGCGGCCGCCACGCCGGCGCCCTGGCCGGTGACGGCACAGCACGACATGTTGCGGGTAGCCGCGTGCGCGATGCGGTCCCCTCCCGTGGCACGCCCGGCCACCATCAGGTGGCGGACCGCCTTTGGCAGCAGCGACCGGTACGGGATCTGCAGGTAGCGCCCGGTCGTCGGCAGTACCAGCACGCCGTAGCCGTCGATGAACTCCGGGTAGATGCCGATGCTGTCCTCGAACCGGCCCTGTTCGCGCACGTCGGCTTCGGTGAGGTTGTAAACGGCGTCGATCTTGCGGGTGTCGCGGATGCCGATGGTCATCCCGAAGTTGCGCAGGCGCGCAGTTTCGCAGCCCGGTGTGTAGCGGCGCAGCGCCTCGATCGCCAGCATTGCCTGCCTGCGGCCCTCGATCTCGAAGCGGGTGAGGCTGTCGGGGTCGGTGCCGTCGCAGCCGGCGAGGTGCACCAGGTTCATGTAGGTCAGCTCGCCGGTGTCGTGCATCGCGCCCCAGGTGCCGCCGATCGTGTTCAACTGCGCAGGGAGCAGGCCGTCCGCGATGGCCTTCGCGAAGGGCTTACCGAGGTACGGCGAGTACAGGTCGGCGTCCTTCTGGTCGGTCTCGGCGGCGAATTCGCCTGCGGCCCAGTCGCGGTACGTCTGCGGATCCTCGGCCACCCCCTTGAGGAACGCCGCCTTGTCAACACCGGCGAGATGGAACATCACCGAGGCCGCCATCATCTCTTCGACTGGCGTCTTGTGGGCCGGGGCGCCCGCCCGCGTGGCCACGTCGGCGTCCCCGGTCGCGTCGACGACCCGGCGGGCCAGGATCGCCTCACGACCGGCCTTGGACTCGGTGATGACGCCGATGATCTCTTCGCCGTCCATCAGCGGTGCGACGACCTGGCGGTGCAGCATCGCGTAGATGCCGGCCTCCTCCACCAGCCGGTCGGCGACCAGCTTGAAGCCCTCGGAGTCGAGTTCGTAGGACAGCGACTGGCTCTCGGGCACCGCCGCGCCCATCTCCTTGGCGCGTTGCTCGAACTCCCACCCGATGCCGCCGGCCTCCACCGTCTGTTCGTGGCGGTACCACGCGAAGCCCTCGACGCCGACCGCGGTGATGTTTCCCCCGAAGCAGCCGAAGCGTTCGACGAGAGCGACCTGCACGCCGGCGCGTGCTGCGGCCAGGGCTGCGGCGAGGCCACCCGGACCCGAGCCGACCACCAGCACATCGGTCTCGTGAATGACGTCGATCTCGCGGCTCGGTTCGGTGATGGTTCGGGGGCGCGCCGGCATGGTGCGGAATCCTAGCCGTCGAGCATGTCCATTAGACCGATCGGTGAGGAGGCGCATGACTCTGCTACCGGGCCCTTGTTCATCGGCGGGCCGAATTCGCCGCCTGGCCATGCCGGTTTGTAGGCTTCGGGGATGCCGTTCAAAAACGGTGAGATCTTCGCTGGCTACGTTCTTCAGCGCTTGCTCGGCACCGGTGGGATGGGCGAGGTTTACCTCGCCCAGCATCCTCGTCTGCCTCGTCAAGACGCGCTCAAGATCTTGTCGTCGGCCTCGGCGAACGACGACGAATTCAGGGCGAGATTCAACCGCGAGGCCGAATTGGCCGCGACGCTGTGGCACCCACATATCGTTGGCGTTCTCGATCGTGGCGAGTTCAACGGCCGGCTCTGGATCTCGATGGACTACGTGGATGGCACTGACGCGGCTCATTTGATCCGAGAGCAGTACCCGGGCGGCATGCCCGAACAAGATGTCTCGGAAATCGTCACAGCGGTGGCTGACGCGCTCGACTTCGGTCATGAGCGACGTCTGCTCCATCGTGACGTCAAGCCGGAGAACATCCTCGTCACCGCGCCCGACGGCCACCGGCGCAGGGTGCTCTTAACGGACTTCGGCATCGCTCGCAGAATTGATGATGTCAGCAACCTCACTGACGACAACGTCGCCGTGGGAACCATCAGTTACATAGCTCCCGAGCAACTCTTGGGCAAGCCGCTTGACGGGCGCGCGGATCAATATGCGTTGGCCGCCACGACCTTTCACCTTCTGACCGGCGCGCCACCTTTTCAAGACTCGAATCGCGCTGTCGTGATCAGCCACCACCTACATACGCCGCCACCGCGAATATCAGACCGCCGACCCGATCTCGCCCATCTCGACGCCGTGCTGGCAAGGGCGCTGGCCAAAGACCCCAACGAGCGATACCCGAATTGCCTCGCCTTTGCCCGAGCCCTCACGCAGGGCCCACCTCCGCAAAGCGGCTCGCAGACAACGGGATTGCGTCCCGCCGAGGACCTCGGTGCAAGCGGTCGTCCACCCACCCAACGTCTCGAGCGCGTGGTCGTTCAAGGGACAGCACGCCGCGTACAGCAAAGCGCGGTCGGTACTCGACATCAGGTCGGGACCTTGTCGTTTCAAGTCGTGCCCCATGACTCGACAGACAACCGGCGTGCTCCCATTCCGGTTGAGATCCAAACTCAACTCGTAGCGGGGCAGCTCGCACACGGGGACGAGGTCGAGGTCAGCGGCGTCTGGGACGGTCGCACCCTCGACGCAGACACAATCGTCAACTTTTCGACTGGGGCTCGTCCCAAGCGACGGTCGCCTCGGGTCCGTGCTGAGACGCCGCGCAACAAGGCACCGAAAGGCAGAAGGCGCCGGAAGGTTGCACTCTTCGCACTCGTCGGTGTGATCGTGTTGGCGGCGGCTGCGGTTCTGTGGTTCACCGATGGATTCGGCATCTGGAGTCGCCCAGGACCAATCGTCAAGCCGGTGAGTGCGACCGTGTTCTCACCCAGCGGGTCCCCAGACAATCCGCAGAAGGCCAGCCTGGCGATCGACGGCAACCCAGACACGTCGTGGCCCACCGTTACGTATAAGGACCCCGTCCCATTCCCGAATTTCGTCGAGGGAGAGGGTCTGTTGCTGCACCTGTCCGAACCGACCGCGCTGAGTGCCGTCACGATCGACTTGTCCAGCACAGGAACCGAGGTTCAGATCCGCTCCTCGTCCACCGAAACCCCGGCCACACTGGCCGACACCACCGAGCTCACCCCGACCACGCCACTGCAGCCGGGACACAATCGAGTAGAAGTGCACGACCGCAGCAAAACATCCAATGTTTTGGTGTGGATCACCAAATTGGGCATGACCGATGGCCAAAGCCGGACGGAGATTTCCGAGATCACGCTGCAGGCTGCTGCGTGAAATCACACACGTAAATCACCGTTCGAGGACGCCGACATCGGTTCCGGTACGCCTCATCCTCGTGGCCGGACTCCGAGAACTGGTCCACGGCGGGTGAGAGTCGCTGATCGGTGGTTATCATCGCAGCGCCGATGCCAGGACGCGCACCATCTCGCCACGAAAGCGCGTCATCGATGGCGCGTTGCCGTCGAGGAACACGTCGGCGGCGTGATACATCCCGGGCTCCACGTGCACCTGGCACGCCACCCCTGCCGCTTCGAGTCGGCGGGCGTAGTCGGTGTCCTCGGGGTAGAAGAGATCGATGTCGCCAACGCCGATCCACGCGGGCGGGAGCCCCCGAAGGTCCTCACGTCGTGCCGCCGCGATGTACGCACGGTCGTCGTCCTCACGTGGCGGGCGCCCGAGATAGGCCGTCCAGGCGTAGCCGTTAGATCGCGGCGTCCAGGTGTACGCGCGGTCCTGCGGCGCGGCCCGCAGGACGGTGCGGTCATCGAGCATCGGGTAGGCCAACAGCTGAAAGCAGACCGGGCTCCCGGTGTCGTGGGCGCGCTGGGCAAGCACCGCCGCAAGCCCGCCGCCGGCGCTCGCGCCTGCCACCGCTATCCGAGCCGGATCGACCCCGAGCTCACCGGCGCTGTCGCACAGCCAAAGCAGCGCGGCATAGCAGTCGTCGAGCGCGGCCGGAAACGGATGCTCAGGCGCCAGGCGATAGTCGACGCTGATCACCAGAGCCCCGAGCTCGTCGGCCAGACGAG
>Ga0105249_10000783_pt1 | contig 28521 bp, 22 predicted proteins | sample KBSS44metaG_FD_81522 | JGI IMG/M metagenome (GOLD analysis project Ga0105249, IMG submission 81522) | Switchgrass rhizosphere microbial communities from Kellogg Biological Station, Michigan, USA - KBS S4-4 metaG | ecosystem: Host-associated > Plants > Roots > Rhizosphere > Soil | place...
AGAGACGCCGGCGGAATGCCTTGATGGCGAAGCAAAAGCAGATAGTGACTCGCAGTCAGAAAGCGCGGATCGGAACCGAAATCGACGTCCTCGTGGACGGCGCTTCCCCGGAACATGAGCTGGTGCTGCAGGGACGGCTCGAAGGTCAGGCGCCCGACATCGACCCGGTTGTATTTCTCACCGACTGCGACCCGGAGGCGTATCACGCCGGCCAACTCATCCGTGCGCGGGTCGTGGACGCGAAGGGGTATGATCTTATCGCCGCCCCGATCGGCGGGGTCTGAGGAGCCCGCCCTACAGTAACGGAAAGGTTGCAGGGCGCCCGTCTTTAGGCCGCGGCATGTTATATTTATGGGTGGCAGGTTCGAGTAAGGTACCCGAGTGGGCCGTTGCCCACTTTTTGTTTTTCAGGGGTCGTTTTTACGCCATCAGGTCAACAGCTTGAACGCGTCCGGGCGGCCGCGGAGCGCGTGGCGCGGAGCTACGGGCTCGAGGTATTCGACGTTCAGCTGCGCCGTGAGTCGGCAGGAACGGTCCTCAGGGTCATCATCGATCGGCCCGATGGCGGCCCATCGCGGCGACAGCCGGCGGCCACGCGGGAAGAGGCCAGGCGCAGGCTCGAAGAAGAATCGGTCGGCATTGCAGACTGCCAGCGCGTGAGTCAGGACTTGAGCGCGCTGCTCGACGTCGAAGAGGAGGACCTCGAGACTGCAGCGATCGGCCGCGCATACACGCTCGAGGTTTCATCGCCCGGTCTCGACCGGCCCCTTCGGCACGAAGCAGATTACCGGAGATTTCAGGGACGACTGGCGAAACTGGTGACGAGCGAGCCGGTCGAGGGGCAGTCCGCGTTCGCCGGCCGCCTCGCGGGTGTCGAGAACGGAGTGGTGTTGCTCGAAGAAGGACGGAAGGTTCACCGCGTCCCGCTCGCCCACATCAAGCGAGCGCGGCTCGAAGTGGAGTTTTAAGGCGGCGGCTCAGGGCTCCAGGCTCGACGCTTAGGGCTCGGGGGTTAAGAGAAATACATGGCTACGATCAATCCGTTGCTGCAGCAGATCGACGCAATCGCGAAAGAGAAAGGCGTCGAGCCCGACATCATCATCAATGCCGTGCAGGATGCGCTCGAAGCCGCCGCGCGGAAGCGATACAAGAGCGAGGCCCTCCGCGCTCGATTCAACACCGACAGCGGCCAGCTCGAGCTCTACGCGGTGAAGAAGATCGTCGCCGAGGTGACCGACGCGTCGACGCAGATTTCGCTGGAGGAAGCGCAGCAGCTCTACGGCGACGAGGCGGAAGTCGACATGGAAATCGAATTTCCACGACCGACCGAAGATCTCGGACGGATTGCCGCGCAAACAGCCAAGCAGGTCATCTTCCAGAAGGTCCGCGAGGCCGAGCGGGAAAACGTCTACTCCGAATACAGCCAGCGCGTCGGTGAAGTGGTCAGCGGGATGGTGAAGCGCTTCGAAAACGGCGACATCATCGTCGAGCTCGGCCGGGTCGAAGCGCAGCTGCCACGCAAGGAGCAGTCGCGCGCCGAAAACTACACCGTGGGCGATAGAGTCAGAGCGGTCATTCGCGGCGTCAATCGCAGCGCGAAGGGACCGCAGATCGTGTTGTCGCGCACCGACCCCGCGCTCCTCATCAAGCTCTTCGAACAGGAAGTGCCGGAAATCTACGACGGCACCGTCATGATTCGTGGTGCCGTCCGCGAAGCCGGCGATCGTGCGAAGGTGGCGGTCTATTCGCGAGAGCGCGACGTCGATCCGGTGGGCGCGTGCGTCGGCATGAAAGGCACGCGGGTACAGTCGATCATCCGTGAGCTCCGCGGTGAAAAAATCGACATCGTCGAGTGGTCGGAAGATCCAATCGTGTTTGTGACCAATGCGATCAGTCCGGCGAAGGTCCAGCGGGTCTCGATCGTCGACGATGCGGAGAAGGTGATGGAAGTGGTCGTCGAGGACAAGCAGTTGTCGCTCGCGATCGGAAAGAAAGGACAGAACGTCCGGCTCGCGGCCAAGTTGACGGGCTGGAAGATCGACATCAAGAGCGAGGAAGAGAAGCGGCGCGAAGTGGAAGCGCAGCTTGGCGGACTCGGCGAACCGCCGACCGCCGACGAGCCCTCCGGCTCCGACACGCCTCCGGATTCGCCACCCGCTGCTGAAGCCGCGTCTCCGACCGATGTCGATGTCGCGGCGCAAGCCGAGGAAGCGGGCGAAGCGGCGGCAGTCGCGGCAGATGAATCGGATCGCGGGCACTAGGGGTATTGCCACGATCAACACCATAACGGCACGTTGAAGACAAAGAACTGAATGGCAACAGTCCGGATTTACAAAGTCGCTGAGCTGCTGAACACCTCGAGCCAGGAAGTGATGGCGTTGCTGAAGCGCGATCATGGTATCGAGGTCAAGAGCGCCTCGAGCACGATCGAAGAAGTCGTGGCGCGTGAGTTCGTGTCGCGCATGGCGCGACAGCGCGGGCTCAACGTGCCGTCGAATGCCTCGTTCGCCGATGCACCGGCAGCGGCCAAGGGAAAGAAGCCTGCCGGCAAAGCGCCGGAGCCGGCAAAACCGGCGGCACCATCGCTGCCGCCGCCGCGCCTGGTCAAGTCGGCAAAACCACCGGCGGCCGAGCCTGTTGCCGTGCCGACGCCGGCGCCGCCAGCGGCGCCAGAAGCGGTGCTCGTGCCGCCTCCCGTACCCCCGCCGGCTGAAGTCGTGACGCCCGAGCCGGAACCAGTCGAGGCGGCGCCAGTCGCCGAGACGATCCCGGAGCCGCCGCACGCCCCCCCGCCCGTTCAGGAGGAACCGGTGATTGCGGCGCAGGCGCAGCAGCCGCAGCCGTCGCCGGCCGAGGCGCACACATCGGTCGCGCCGGCTCCTGCCGCAACAGCAACACCGGTGACACCACGCCCGCCCGTCCCTCCACCGACAGGACGCGTCGTGCCGCCAACGATCCGGCTTCGCGTTGAGGATCCAAAGACCGGTCAGGCGCCACCGGCGCCGCCACGACGTCCCCTGCTCGTCAAGCCGCCGACGCCAACACCATCGCCGGCTTCTCAGGCACCGACCGGGAATCTGAGTCGTCCGGCGGCACAGCGACCTGCCGCGCCGGGCGCATCTGCACGTCCAGCGGGTCCACGGCCTGGCGGCCCATTGCCTCCACGTCCGGGAACGCCGATCGGCGGGCCTCGTCCGCTTCCGTCGCAGCCGGTCCGTCCGGCGACGCCTCCGCGTCCCGGAATGCCGCCCTCGTATCGGCCGCCGATGCACCATCGACCGGCCGCGCCACGGCCAGGTGGCGCGGCACGACGCGATGTCGTGCCGCGCGTGGCAAGCCAGGCGCCCGCGCAGGCCGCTCCGCCTCCGGTGACCCGCACGATCACGCTCGCTGAAGGTATGACCGTCGCGGATCTCGCGACCAAGCTCGACGTCAAAGCCAAAGACGTCCTGAAGAAGCTGATGGACCGTCGTCTCATGATGACGATCAACAGCACCCTCGACGACGACACCGCCGCGATGGTGGCGCGGGAGTTCGGCGCCGACGTCAAGATGCAAACGTTCGAAGAGGAGATGCTGCAGGTCGAAGCCGAAGACATCGATCCAACGGATCTCGTCACACGCGCGCCCGTCGTCACCGTCATGGGCCACGTCGACCACGGCAAGACGACACTGCTCGACGCCATTCGTTCGGCGCGTGTTGCTGAACGTGAGGCGGGCGGTATCACGCAGCACATCGGTGCCTACGCCGTCACCGTGAACGATCGAAACGTCGTGTTCCTCGACACCCCCGGTCACGAAGCCTTCACGATGATGCGTGCGCGCGGTGCGCGGGTCACCGACGTGGTCATCCTGGTGGTTGCAGCAGACGACGGCGTCATGCCGCAGACGCGCGAAGCGATCGATCACGCCAGGGCTGCGGGCGTCCCAATCCTGGTCGCGATCAACAAGATTGATAAACCGAACGCAAACCCGGAACGAGTGAAGAAAGAGCTCTCGGATCTCGGACTCACTCCGGAAGCGTGGGGCGGTTCGACCGTCATGGTCGAAGTCTCGGCGAAGAAGAAAGAGGGCCTCGATCTGCTGCTCGAGATGATCCTGCTCGTCACCGAGCTCAGCGAACTCAAGGCGAACCCGAAGCGGAACGCATCGGGCACGGTGCTCGAAGCCAAGCTCGATAAGGGACGCGGACCGGTGGCGACGATTCTGGTGCAGGACGGCACGTTGCGCGTTGGCGATACGTTCATTGCCGGCACGATCGTCGGAAAGGTTCGCGCGCTCATCGACGATCGGGGACGGCAGAGCAAAGCGGCAGGACCGGCCACTCCCGTTGAAGTGCTTGGTCTCGGCGGCCTCCCTGCCCCTGGCGACGCGTTCCAGGCGTTGACCGATGCGGCCAAGGCACGACAGATCGCCCTCTTCCGTCAGACGCAGGCGAAGGAGAAGGCGCTCGGCGGAAAGGGTACCCGTCTGACGCTCGAGTCGCTGCAGCAGCAAATCGCTGAAGGCGACATGAAGGAGCTGCCGATCATCATCAAGGCCGACGTGCAGGGCTCCGCCGAGGTGCTGGCCGACACGCTGACGAAGCTGACCGACGAGAAGGTGAAGATCCGGATCATTCATAGCGGTGTCGGCGCGATCAACGAGTCCGACGTCCTCCTGGCGTCGGCGTCCAATGCCATCATCATCGGCTTCAACGTCCGGCCGGACCGCAATGCAGGCGACGTCGCCGAACGCGAAAAGGTCGACATCCGCCAGCACTCGGTCATCTACAACGTCGTCGACGAGATGAAAAAGGCGATGGCCGGCCTGCTCGACCCGACCTTCAAAGAAGTGCGTATCGGAACCGCCGAGGTACGCGATACGTTCAAGACACCGAAGTTCGGGACCATCGCCGGCTGCCTGGTGCTCGACGGCCGCATCACTCGCGCCGGCGACACGCAAGCTCGCCTGCTGCGCGACAACGTCGTGGTCTACGAGGGTAAGATCGGTTCGCTCCGCCGCTTCAAAGACGATGTGTCGGAAGTCAAGTCCGGCTTCGAATGCGGCATCGGCTTCGAACGTTACAACGACATCAAGGTCGGCGACGTCATCGAAGTGTTCGTCGTCGAACGCGTCGCCGCGCCGGTGTAAAGAGGCGCGGTCATGGTTCACGGCTCGAGAGCTTCGCGTGTCGGCGATCAGATTCAGGCGGAGCTTGCGTCGCTGCTGACGCGACAGGTTCACGATCCCGGCATCGGATTTCTGACGATCACGCAGGTCAAGCTGTCGCCTGATCTGCAGCAGGCCCGCGTGTATTACACGTCGATCGGGGACGACAAGGCGAAGCGGGAGTCGGCGCGTGCGCTCGATCGGGCGACGCCGTTTCTGCGCCGCCAGGTCGGTCAACGCCTTCGGCTGAAGCGTGTCCCGGAACTGACGTTCTTCTACGACGAGTCGATCGAACAGGGCGACCGCGTCGAACGAATTCTTCAAGAGCTGAAAACAGAACGGGCCGCAAGGCCCGAAGCCGACGACGAGACACTCGGTCCGCCCGACGATGATCAATGAACGCGTAGATACCGCGGCCGCGGCCGTGCGACGAATCTGCGACGAAGTCCTCCGGCGCCAGCGCTTTCTGCTCACGTCCCACGCCAGGCCCGACGGCGACTCGATTGGATCGCAGTTGGCGATGGCGTTTGCGCTGGACGCGCTCGGCAAGACTGTCCGCATCGTCAACGCCGATCCCGCTCCCGATCACTATCAGGACTTTCCTGGTATGGACCGGATCGAGATCGCCACCCAGGTGTCGGCGGATGTCGACGCGGTGATCGTCATGGAATGCAGCGATCTCACCCGCGCGGGGATTTCAGGGCTCGAGGGGGAATTCCTGATCAACATCGATCACCACGCCGGCAACAAGTTGTATGGCGCGGTGAACTGGCACGACGAATCGGCAGCGGCGTGCGGAGAGATGGTGTTCGACGTCATCCGCGAACTCGGCGTCGCGCTCACAACCGGGATCGCCACGCACATCTACCTCGCGATCCTCACTGATACGGGATCGTTTCATCACTCGAACATCACGCCGCGCACGTTCGACATCTGCCGTCAGACAGTTGAAGCCGGGGTCAACCCGGCGGCCATGGCCCGCCGTGTCTTCGACAGCAACAGTTTCGGAAAGCTAAAGCTCATCGGCGCGCTCCTCGATTCGATGCAGCTCGCTGACCAGGGCCGGCTCGCCATTCTGTACATGGACGAGGCGATGCTTGCCGCCTGCGGTTGCACCCACAACGACACGGAAGGCTTGATCAATCTGCCGCTCACCGCGCGCGAGATTCAGGCAGTGGTGTTCTTCAAGCTCGGCCCGACCGGCGACGTGCGCGTCAGCTTGCGTTCGAAGTACGACGTGGACGTGCGCGCCGTTGCAGGACTGTTTGGCGGTGGCGGCCACAAGAATGCCGCCGGCTTTACCGTCACGGAACATCTCGAACAGGTTCGGCCTCGGATCATTCAGTTGCTCGTCGACGCGATTGAGCATGGGCTGAAGAGTAGACCGTGAATCAGCTTCCAGCTTCCAGCTTCCAGCTGCCAGCTGCCAGCTCCCAGCTCATTGCAAATCGTCGCCAAGCTGGTGCTTGCAACGCGAAAGCTCGAAGCTGGAAGCTGGAAGCTGGAAGCTGGAAGCTGGAAGCTGACATTGAACGGCGTCCTCGTCATCGACAAACCTGTCGGTCCCACTTCGCATGATGTCGTGGCGCGCGCGCGACGCGCGCTGGGCACACGCCGAATCGGTCATACCGGCACTCTGGATCCGCTCGCGGCAGGGGTGCTGCCGCTCGTCGTCGGAAGTGCGACGCGGCTTGCGTCTCTCTTCAGCGGCGGTGACAAGGAATACGTCGCGGGAATACGCCTCGGCCTCGCGACCGAGACCTACGATGCCGCCGGACGTGAATCAGTTCCGCCGGCTCCTGCTGGAATCACGCGCGATGAGGTGGACGTAGCACTCGAGGCTTTTCGCGGAGGCTTCGACCAATTCCCTCCGCCGTACTCAGCCAAGAAGATTGACGGCGTCCGTGCATACACGCTTGCCCGGAAGCGCGCGCCGGTCCAGCCGACCGCTGCGCGTGTGACCGTTCATCATCTGACCATCGAAGACTACAGCGATGGACTGATCGTGGTCCGGGTCCGCGCATCGGCGGGGTTCTACGTTCGATCGCTGGCGCACGATCTCGGGTCGAAGCTCGGCTGCGGTGCACATCTCGAGCAACTCCGCCGAGTTCGCGCCGGCACATTCACAGAAGGCGATGCGGTCATGCTGAGCACACTCGAGCAGGAGGGCATCGACGCGGCACGGCGGATCGTACCTTTAGAACAGTTGCTGCCCGAGATCCCCGCCGTCGTCCTGACCGAGCGCGATCGTGAACGTGTGGCACACGGTGGCGATGTGCACGCCGAAGGTGACCCACGACAAATCGTGGGGGCAGGCACTACCCGTCGGCGGCTCGTCGATGGGGGCGGCCGCCTCGTGGCGCTGGCGGAAATGCGCGAAGGCGGGGTTTTGCATCCCGTCATTGTTCTGGTGTAAAATATTGAGTCGTTTGGAATTGTAATTTTTCCCTGCAAACAGGAAACGAGCGAACGGCGGGCTGGAGCGGGGTCAGGGAACTCCGTGATCTGGGCCGTACGTGGAGGACAGCGTGGCGTTTACGAAGGATCGCAAGTCGGAAGTCATCGGAACGTACAAAACCCATAACTCAGACACAGGTTCCCCCGAGGTGCAGGTGGCGCTCCTCAGCGAGCGCATTAACTACCTGACCGAACATTTCAAGACCCACGCGAAAGACCATCACTCGCGGCGCGGCCTTTTGAAGCTCGTCGGGCAGCGCCGGCGCCTGCTCGACTATCTGAAACGCAAGGATACCGATCGCTACGCCGACCTGATTAAGCGGCTCGGAATCCGGAAGTAAGCGTTTGGGCACGCACCCGTCCAGCTCTTCGGGCCGCAGCACCCGGCTGGCGCGGGAACCCCGAGTTCTCCTACTCGTTACCGCATGAGCGCTCATTAAAAGCTGGCGCAGCTCACACGACAGAAAGACAGACATGCATACACGTGAAATCTCCGTAGGCCGGCAGACGATCTCGATTGAAACGGGACGCCTTGCCAAACAGGCGGACGGATCGGTCATCGTCCGATTGGGCGATACGATGGTTCTCGTCACCGCCTGCACCGCCCCCACTCCTCGCGAAGGCATCGATTTTTTGCCCCTCACCGTCGACTACAAGGAATACACCTACGCCTCGGGACGCATCCCCGGCGGGTTCTTCAAACGCGAAGGTAAACCGACGGAAAAGGAAGTGCTCACGAGCCGATTGATCGATCGGCCGATTCGTCCGATCTTTCCGGCCGGCTGGCGCCACGAGACGCAGGTGATCGCGCTCGTGTTGTCGGCCGATTCCGAGAACGATTCGGACGTGCTCGCCATTACCGGCGCATCGGCGGCACTCGCGTTGTCGAGCATCCCCTTCACCCGCACGATTGCGGGAGTCCGCGTCGGCCACGTCGATGGCGAATTCGTCATCAATCCGACATTTGAGCAGCGCAAGCGCAGCCGAATCGACCTGGTCGTTGCCGGTACCAAGGACGGCATCGTGATGGTCGAAGCCGGAGCGAAGGAAGCGACCGAAGAGGAAATGGTCCAGGCGCTCGAGCACGCGCACACGGCGATCAAGGACATCGCCGCCAGTATCGATGCGCTGGCGCAGCAGGCGGGGAAGAAAAAGCAGGCAATCTCGCAGCGCGAAATCGGTAAGGAGTTCTATCGCGAGGTCGAAGAGAAGGTGCTCGTGCCGCTTGCCGACGCGATGCGCATTCAAGACAAGCTCGAGAACTACGGCACCGTCGACCAGGTGCTGTCGGATCTGATTGCGAGCATTCCCGAGGAAGAGGTCGAGCGCAAGGTCGACGCCAAGGCGATCTTCAAGGAATTGAAAGAAAAGGTTCTCCGCGACGAGATCCTCGAGCGCGGCCAGCGGCTTGATGGCCGCAAGTTCGACGAGATTAGAACGATCACCATCGAGGTCGGCGTGCTTCCGCGGGTCCACGGGTCAGCGGTTTTCACGCGCGGTGAAACGCAGGCGCTGGTCGCCGCAACGCTTGGCACCGCCGACGATCAGCAGAAAGTGGAGACCGTCGACGGCGAAACGTGGAAGCGATTCATGCTCCACTACAACTTCCCGCCGTTCTCTGTCGGTGAGGTCGCGTTCATGCGCGGCCCCGGCCGTCGCGAGATTGGCCACGGCGCTCTGGCCGAACGCGCGCTCGCCCCGATGATGCCGACCGAAGAAAAGTTCCCCTACACCGTGCGCGTCGTCTCCGACATCCTCGAGTCGAACGGATCGTCGTCGATGGCCTCGGTGTGCGGCGGCTCACTCTCGATGATGGACGCCGGTGTGCCTTTGAAGTCACCGGTGGCCGGTGTGGCGATGGGCCTGGTGATGAACGAGGAGAATGGGAAGTACGCGGTCCTGACCGATATCGCAGGCGCCGAAGATCACTACGGCGACATGGACTTCAAGGTCGCGGGCACCGGCGAGGGCATCACCGCCCTGCAGATGGACATCAAGGTGTCCGGCATCACGATGGAGATCATGCGCAAGGCGCTGGCCCAGGCCCGTGAAGGGCGCCTGTTCATCCTGCGGAAGATGCAGGAAACCTTATCGGTCTCGCGCGCCAGTGTCTCGGCCCACGCGCCGCGCATCGTGACCATCAGAATCCCGGTCGACAAGATCCGCGACGTCATCGGGCCAGGCGGCAAGATGATTCGCAGCATCATCGAACGCACCGGCGTGAAGATCGATGTTGAAGACGACGGACGCGTCAACGTGGCGTCGGCTGACGAAGCGTCAGCCGCCAAAGCGATCGCGATCATCCAGGAACTGACCGCCACGCCTGAACTCAATAAGACCTACGTCGGCAAGGTTCAGCGGATCACTGATTTCGGCGCCTTCGTCGAGATCATGCCTGGTCTCGATGGACTGCTCCACGTCTCCGAGATTGCGCACTACCGCGTCAAGGACGTACGGGACGAACTGAAAGAGGGGGATCAGGTGATGGTCAAGGTGATCAACATCGATCCATCCGGAAAGATTCGTCTCAGCCGGAAGGCGCTTCTGACGCCGGAAGAGGGCCAGGCCAAAGCGCCCGAAAAAGCGGAGCGTCGTTAAGTGCAGAGCGGCGCGGACAGCGCCATCCTGTCCGCGCCATCTACCGCGCAAACCCAATTGGGCCGATAATCGTCTTATCCTTAACCTTGACCTCTCGCATCCGGGAGTGTCGAAGGCCTGCGACCTTGGGGGCCCAATGATCACCATCCCGCATCGCGCCGTCCTTGCGTCGGCCATCGCCGGCGGCCTGCTCGTGGCCGGGGTATCTGGGTTTAGCTTCAAGCCGCCAGCCCAGGGGGGGACCCGCGAATTCACCATTACTGGTGATCAGTTTTCATTCAAGCCCTTGCGCATCGAAGTTCAGAAGGACGATCTCGTGAAGATCACCTTCATGGCCAAAGATATCGCGCACAGCATCACCATCGATCAATACCGCATTGCCAAGCGCGCGTCCGCCGGTCAGACCGTGGTGTTCGAGTTCCGCGCCGATCAAGTCGGCACCCACCGTTTCTACTGCAACCTCACCATCGACGATCGGTGCAAGCGGATGGAGGGGGAGTTAGTTGTTCGTTGATCGATTGCGGATTGCGGACTGAAGATTGCGGATTTTGAGATTGTCGATTGACGATTGTCGATTGGCAATTGAGATTGTCGATTGGCGATTTGGGGCACCGAGCCACAAATCCACAATCGTCAATCTCAATCCACAATCGTCAATCACGAAATCCGCAATCTTCAGTCCGCAATCCGCAATCGGCTGTGCTTTCTGCCGTAAAGGAAATAGACCACAACCCCCACCACCATCCACAACAAGAGCCGTTCCCACGTCGCGCGTGGGAGGCCGAGCATCAGCGTCAGGCTTACAGCCGCTGACAGCAACGGCAGCACCGGCACCCATGGCATGCGGAATGGTCTCGGCAGATCGGGACGCGTGCGTCGCAGCACGATGATGCCGATCGACACGATGACAAAGGCCATCAACGTACCGATGCTGACGAGCGATCCGAGTGTGCCGATCGGCGTGAACCCCGCTGCCAGGGCTACGACAACGCCGGTGACGAGTGTCGAAACGTGCGGTGTGCGAAAGCGCGGGTGGACCCGGCCGGCCCACGCCGGCAGCAGGCCGTCCTTCGCCATCGACAAGAAGATCCGCGGCTGCGCCAGCATCATGACGACCATGACCGAGCTGAGTGCGGCGAGTCCGCCTACCGTCACCAGCACTTTGACGACGGCCATCGTCCCCTGCCAGGGCGTGCCGATCGATTTGTCGGCCGCTGCCTCGATCGTCAGCACGAGCGGCGCCGCCTGATTCAACATCGCTTTGTAAGGAACCAATCCCACCATCACCGCTGACACGAGCACGAAAAGCAGTGTGCACACGGCGAGCGAGCCGAGAATGCCGCGCGGCATGTCGCGCTGTGGGTTGCGGGCTTCCTGCGCCGACGTCGAGACGGCGTCGAATCCGATATAGGCAAAGAAGATCACACCCGCACCGCGCAAGACCCCGCTCCATCCGTATTCTCCGAACGTGCCGGCGTTGGGTGGAATGAAGGGGTGCCAGTTGGCAGGGTCGATGAACATCGCGCCAGTGGCAATGACGATCAACAGAACCGCGACCTTGGTGATGACGATCGCACCATTCACGGACGCGGCTTCGCTGACGCCAACCACCAGCAGCGCAGTGACCAGCATCGTAATGAGGATCGCGGGAACGTTGATTACCGCCGTCACGGGGTCACCGCCCGCCACCTGGACAACCGTGCCCGGCGCGGCACTGAGGGTAGCGGGAAACGACAGACCGAGTTGTCCGAGCAGCGTCGCCAGAATTCCGGACCAGCCGACAGCAACCGTCGCCGCGCCAAGCGCGTACTCGAGGATCAGGTCCCACCCGATGACCCACGCGATGAATTCGCCCAGCGTCGCGTACGCGTAGGTGTACGCCGACCCGGCCACCGGCACCGCCGATGCGAACTCTGCGTAACAGAATGCGGCGAGCACGCTCGTCACGCCGGCCAGCACCATGGAGATAACGATCGCAGGGCCCGCGTTCGCGGCAGCGGCCTGTCCGGTCAAAACGAAGATGCCGGTGCCGATGATCGCCCCAACCCCGAGCATGACGAGCTGCCAGCCCCCCAGGACTCGCTTGAGCCCGCCACCGCCCTCCCCTAGCTGCTCTTCCTTTATCTGCTCGATGGATTTCGTCGCGAATATGGACATGCCGAAGCGTGCCCGGATGGAAGGGATGGAGTCCTGAATGACGGCTGAATCTGTCGCAGGCAACCTTTAAGTTGTTCTTAAGCCGGGATGCGAGAAGGGTCCGATGTTTTTGGGCCGCGCAGATTCAGGCTGTTCCGGTGGGTCGGCTCAACCGCAGCCTTTGCGCTTCAGACGACGCACGATTACCACTGTGCCGAAACCGACCATGAGCATGGTTCCCGGCTCAGGCACGGGCTGTTGGGACGAGAGATCGTAACGGGTACGGTCAACAACGAACTGGAATTCCCCCAGCGTCATGGTGATCGTTGCGGTGCCGAAGCCTGTGAGAATGTGTTGAATGGACGCCGTACCGGCCGCGTTGGGAATCGAGAACAACCCGTTGAGCTGGAAGGGGGCCGTCACCGTGGCGGTCGGCGCGAACGGCGGAACGACGAACGATCCTGTGAAATCAACAACGGCTCCCGCAAGCGACTCCGCTCCCCCCAAATCCCCGTAGACCTGCCCTTCGAACCCGAGTTCGCCAGACAGATCAGATCCGCTCCAGGCAGCGCGGAGGCTGACCTCATCACCCGGCAGGCATATATTGGCCCCGCATTCCATCCGTGGCGCGTAGAATCCGTTGGCGGTGATCACATGCGAGGTCAGGAAAAAACCACGCTCACCGACGAGGTTGAGCTGCCCGTCAACTACAGCCACCTGCAGGAACCCGCCGGTAACGTTGATAGTGTCCGCGGCCGCGGACCGTGGCAGGACGAGCGCCGTAATCAGGCAACAGATCGACCAAGATGCGACATTGCGCTTCACTATCAGGCCTCCTCCTGGAGATGACAGCGACGACTAGCAACCACAATGCCGTGCCGACATGAATCCGATTCTAGAAGTTGTTCTTAAGCCGGGATAACATCCGACCTTTGTGACGCTTTCAGCCGAACCTGCGCTTGCCGCACCACCTCGCTTCACCGTCAGCTTCGGTCCTTTCACCTTCGACCGCGGCAACGGGCTCCTGCGCAACGGCACACGCGAGATCCCGTTGCCACCTCGCGTGCTTGGCGTCCTCGATCTGCTCGTCTCACGTGCAACCACCGTCGTCCCCAAACAGGAGCTCATCGATACTGTTTGGAAGGACGCGTTCGTCACCGACACCTCGCTTGCTGAGGCGATCAGCGTTCTGCGTCAGGCACTGGGAGACGATCCGCAGGCACCGCAGTACATCCAAACGGTGCATCGGCGCGGCTATCGATTCGTCGCACCGGTGTCCCCGTTGTCCGGCGCCTCCGAAGCGATCGAGCCCACGAAATCCGCCGCCAGCATCGATCCCCCGGCCATCTCAATCGGCCGTCAATTGGTGCCCTGGACGGTTGCGTCCTTTTCGCTCGTCCTCGCCGTTATTACGGTGTGGCAATACACACATGTCGGCGCCCCCGAGGCACCCATGGTGCGGCTCAGAGTCGAGCCAACCTCGGGCACGGCCTTCGATCGGCGCGCGCCGGCGCTCGCGCTGTCGCCCGATGGTCGTCTCCTCGCATGGTCGGCATGCGACTCCACCTGTCGTCTCTACATCCGGCCCCTCGACCAGCTGGACGCACGTGCGATTTCAGGGACCGATGATGCGAGCGCGCCATTCTTCTCGCCTGACGGCCGATGGATCGGTTTCTTTGCCGCAGGAAAGCTGCGGAAGGTTGCCATCGCCGGTGGGATGCCGGTCGTCATCACCGACGCGGCGCAGCCGTTCGGGGCGGTGTGGCTCGCCGACGGGCACATCGTGTTTGCCGCCTCTCAGTACGGCGGGCTGATGCAAGTCACAGAGGGCGGTGGCAGGACGGAACAACTGACGCTGCCGTCCGTCGATGCCGGCGAAGTCCGCCATTGCTGGCCAGCACTTGCTCCGGGTGACCGCGCGCTGCTCTTCACGATTGCCACTTCTCCGAACGACGAGGCTGCCGCCCGAATCGGGCTGATGCCACTTGGCCAACGCGCCGCGTGGCAGACGATCATCGACAACGCCGATCTCGCGCAGACAGTTTCGCCGGACTACATCGCGTTCTCGCGCGGCCATGAGATCCACGCCGCGGCCTTCGACCGCGCGCGACAGGCGATTGCTGGATCGGATCAAGCCTTGATCGGCAGTGTGGCGCGCGCGCAGTTCGCGGTTTCTCGATCGGGTGCGATCGCGTACTCGATCGCGTCGGATGCGACGCGGCCGTCAGTGGCGTGGATACCCACAGGCGTTCCGGTCTCGACCGACCTTGCGACGCTTCAGGATCTTACGGTCACGCCGGATGGGTCGCGCGTCGCCGGTGTCAGCGGTACAGACATCTGGGTTGGAGACGTCAGTAGAGGCACCACCACCCGCTTGACTCATGGCGGCACAAACGTCGCCCCTGTCTGGAGTGGCGATGGCGCAGCCGTCTACTACGCGGCGGCAAGCGACGGCGCGTTTGAAGCGTGGAGGCGTGACAGTTCAGCGGCGCAGCCGGCGAACCGAGTCCTCTCCACGGCCTCATCGCACCGTCATGTGTTCCCATCGTCCTTCTCCCGCGATGGACGGCTGATGGCATATACCGAAAGCGGCGGTCTCACGCGTGGCGATGTGAAGGTTCTCAACACTGCCACCGGCGAGTCGGTCGCGACGATCGAAACGCCGTTCGACGAGACCAATGGGGCGCTGTCGCCCGACGGCACACTGCTCGCGTATCAGTCGGACGAGTCGGGACGATGGGAAATCTACCTGCTGAAGCTGGACGACCAACTGCGGGTTCCGATCTCATCGTCCGGCGGACTCGATCCGCGGTGGTCTCCTGATGGCAACACGCTCTTTTATCGCGCTGGCGCAACAATGCGTGTCTCGATCGACGGGGCGGGCCATCCGATGAGTACGCCAGTCGCCCTTCCCATGGCAGATGGCCTCGTGATTACCGGGGTCGCATCGGGGAATCGACTGCTGGCGCGCCGCTGGGGTGAATCGGCACCGGTACAAGCCGCGCTCACGCTCGAATGGACTCGTGAGTTACAGCGTATCCTGGGGCCACCCACGACCGCGCTGCCGCGCTGAGTGGCGAGCGCAGATTCTTCTCACCAATCCAAACTCGAGCGCGCTTTCCAGGCGTACGCCTGTGCAGTTGCTGGCAAACGACGGAGCCTGTCCCGCGAAAGTTGGCGCTATTGACGCATGGCCGCACGGACGATGAACCGTTGCGGAGCCGAGCCGACGAAATAGAACGGATAGCAGGTAACCAGCGTGATCGAACGAGTGGGGGTGGGATCGAGAACGGAAACATCCTCCGGATTGACGATCCACGTTCGTTCGACGCGATAGGCGTCAGTTCCGTGCAGCGTCTCGAGTTCGATGACATCGCCGACGACGATGTCCTTCAATCCACGGAAGAAGCCATCACGATGACCGGCGATGCCGGAGTTTCCGTCCGCTCCTGGTGCGGCGGTTTCGTCGATATGACCCAGACCGCGATTCAGCACGATCTCGTCCGTTCCTTCCAGCACGGGTGCCTCGATCCGAAGGCGCGGAATTCGCAGGACAGCCAGCGGCGCCGCACCCGGGGTATTGACGACGTTCCGCCATGCAGCAATCCGTTCGGGCGACCAAAGGGTCTGGTCTGGTTGATCCGGCTCTCGCAACCCTGAGCGTTGCAGCGCGCCAAAGCGATCCAACTCCCGCCGCTTACCGACGACGCCATCGATGTACGCGACACTCCAGCCGACGACGCACACGACACCGACGGCCCACGCAACCCTTTCTGCGAGCCGCCACTGCCGTGCACGCCCGATGGTCGCGTGATCGATACCCCGCGCGGATTCCATTCGCCTCCTTGTCCTCGTACAGGCGCTATCCCCGACTCTCGTCGCGAAAAAGCGGACCACGCCTTGGATCTAGACGTGGCCCAAACAGGAGGTTCGACTTAGCGAGCGACGCCGGCTCGACGCCTGATGGTGAGCGCCACTCCGAAGAACAGCGACAGCACGCCGACAAGACCAACCAATGGGATCGGACTCGCCGTCTTCGGCAGCTTGCGCGCGGGAGGCGCAGCCTCTGAACCCGACGTCGCGGCGGCCGCCGGCGCCGGCGCCGCCTGCGCTGCGGACGGCGCGCCGCTCTCCGCGCGCGCCAGCGTCGCCTGGACTTCCTTTTCGGTTACGGCCCGAGGAGGCCTCGCCGTGACAATCGTTGCGCTCAGCTTGTCGCCGGCATGCAGATCAGATAGCTCCGCAACCTTGCCGTCCTTGTAGATCTTGACGCCGCGCTTGTCCAGATCTCCTTGAGTGAAATTCTTGAACCCCTGCTCGGTTTGCACCATGACGTTCGACCCCGTCACCTGCCGCACCGTCCCGTTTTTTACTTCGGTGACCGTCACCGGATGCATGGTCGTTTTCGTCGTGATAGTGGCCGTGCCCTTCATGCCCGGCTTCAGGTCGTGCACCGACAGCTGCTGTCCATCGACGGTGAAGCGAAAGTCGTCGGGCACGGTGAGTTCCCTGGTTCCGTCGGGAAGCTTGACGACGAGGTTGCTGCCGTCCACGGCAATGACTTCGAACCGTTTGGTTTCCGTCGTTGATGTCTGCTGCTGCGCCGAGGCGAGTGCGACAGTGACGCACAGCATCGCACAGGCCAACGCGACCTCATTCCTTACACGCGTCATGGCATCCTCCTAGAGTAGATGAATCTGCTCAGCGCCGGGCACTAAGCGTCAGACCGGGCTCGCAGTGAGGCGGCGTTTGTGGCCGGCAAACAGAAGTGCCTTCGCTGACCGTCCAATGCTGTCAGCACGCCTCGTGCCGCAGAGCCGGGTCGGGAAACGTCAAGGTTGAGTGCGAGTCTGCTCAGCGAGCTGCAGGAGATTCGTGGCTACCGTCCGGATCCCCGTGGGAAGACCCCGAAATATCGTGGGCTGGCCACTCCGCGGAACAATCCGACGTCACAAGGATCATCGAGCGAACCGCGTCCGGATTTGGTCGAGCGTGCGCGCCATGGCGGTGACACGATCGGGATGACCCGACGCCACGTTACGCGTCTCACCAGGATCGCTGCTCAAGTCGTACAACTGCGGCACGCTGTCGTTGCCGAGCTCGGTGTTCGTGTTTTGGTTGATCTTCTGTTTGTTGTTGGGCTCGATGTACTTCCAGTTGCCCTGACGCAGCGACAGAGCGCCTGCTTCCTCGACGAGTTCAGTTCGCCCGGTCTTCGCTTGTCCGAGCAGCGCTGCGATCGTGTCGGTGCTGTCGTAAACGTCCGACGGCGCGAGCGGCGTGCCTGTCATCTTCGCCAGCGACGCAAGTAAGTCGATCTGGCAGACCAGGGCGTCCGACGTTCCCGCACTCACATGATTCGGCCAGCGGACGATGAACGGCACGCGCGTGCCCCCTTCGAAGTTGCTGTACTTTCCGCCGCGAAGTCCACCTGCAGGCTTGTGGCTGCCGAGTTTCACAACCGCATCATCCTTGTATCCGTCGTCGACCACCGGGCCGTTGTCGCTCGTAAAGATCACCAGCGTGTTGCGGGTCAAGTTGAGCCGATCGAGCGCGTTCAGGATCTCTCCGACAGACCAATCAGCTTCGACAATCGCGTCGCCTCGCGGACCCAGTGCCGTCTTTCCAACAAATCGCGGATGCGGCACACGCGGCACATGCGGATCGTGCGTCGCGAAATAGAGAAAGAATGGCGCACCTTTGTGTCCTTCGATGAACGATACGGCCTTCGACGTAAACACGTCGGCCATGTCTTCGTCCTTCCACAACGCGGCCGTGCCACCTGTCATGTACCCAATTCGGCTGACGCCGTTCACGATTGTTTGATCGTGCCCGTGACTCGGATGCATCTTGAGAAGTTCCGGATGATCCTTGCCGGTCGGCCAGTCGCCGATGGTTCCGCCATAACTGACACTGATCGGATCGGCCGCCTGTCCCCCGACCGCGCGGTGGTTTTCAACGTAGATCGTTGGCACCCGATCGCCGGTCGCAGCCATGATGAACGAATAATCGAAACCTATTTCGTTCGGTCCCGGGGCGATGTTGCCATTCCAATCCGGTCCCCCTTGAGGGCCCAGACCCAGATGCCACTTGCCGACGACGCCGGTCGAGTACCCACCGCGGCGCAGCATCGAAGGCAGCGTCGGCCGCGCCGGATCAATGATGAGCGCCGCGTTCCCGGGAAGGACTCCAGTGCCTGGTTTGCGCCACGCGTATTCACCCGTCAACAGTGCGTACCGGGACGGCGTGCACGTCGCGGCCGATGAATGGGCGTCTGTAAAGCGCAGTCCTTCCTTCGCGATGCGGTCGATGTTCGGCGTCTTCAGCGCGGTTGCGCCGTACGCAGACACATCGCCATAGCCAAGATCGTCGGTCATGATCAGGACGATGTTGGGCTTCTCTTGAGCGAATGCTGGTGCCCACGGAAAGAGGGTGGCAACCAGCAATGAGCAGGCGGTGCGTGTCATCATCACGTTCATTTCCGTGTTCGTCCGTGTTTTCCGTGGCCTGTTAATTCCGTGTTCTTCCGTGTTCTTCCGTGGCCTGTTAATTCCGTGTTCGTCCGTGTTCTTCCGTGGCCTATCAATCCGTGTTCGTCCGTGTTTTTCCGTGGCCTGTCAATCCGTGTTCGTCCGTGTTCTTCCGTGGCCTATCCATCCGTGTTCGTCCGTGGCCCGAGTTCCGTGGCAATCACTTCGCGCACGACCGCTTGCGGCCGCTGATTGACGGTCAAGAACATGCGACCGAGATATTCACCAATCAAACCGAGCATCACGAGCTGCGTGCCTGAAAAGATCAAAAACGCTGACATCAACCACCCGAAGCCGTAGCCGGGGCCGCGGTTCACGTACCACAACCACAAGACGACGAGAAATGCGGCTACGCCGAGCATCGCCGTGGTCAGTCCGGCAAACGTGGCCAGCCGCAGCGGTAACAGCGAAAAATTCAACCATGCGCTCAACCAGAGACGCAGAAGACGGCGCCACGTGTAGCCACTCTGTCCCTGCCGGCGTGGCTCATGCTCGACGACCAGTGATTCGATGCGCTGGGTAATCTGCAGCAGGAGCCCGTCGATGTAGGGATACGGGCCAGCGTATGAAACCACCTGACGAGCTGCGAATGCGGTGACACATCGGAAGCTCGACAGGTAGAAGCCGGGTGGTTTATCGAGCGCCCAATCGGTAACGCGATTCGTCAGCCAGCTGCCAAAGTTGCGCCACGGTGAGTGCTGCTTCGTTTCATAGTGTCCAAAGACAACATCAGCCCCGGTCTGTTTCGCGTGCTTCCAAAGACGCACGGCTTCACGCGGTGGGTTCTGCCCATCGTCATCCAGATTGACGATGTGCGAGCCGCGCGCGTGACGCCAACCCGTGAGCACGGCGTTATGCTCGCCAAAATTGCGCGCGTGGTCGATCACGATGAGCGGCACACGTGCCGTACGCGCCAGGTTCCGACACACGTCCATCGTCGCATCGGTTCCACCATCGTTGACGAGAACGATCTCGTGGCCGCCCTCGATGTCCTGCCGTTCGATGTCTGCCACCAGCGCCGAGATCGTCGCGGCGGCGTTGTACATCGGGACAACAAAGGTGAGCGCGGGAGACCAATTCACGGGACTCACAGGAAACTGCGCGCGGTCTCGATCCGCTGCTCGATCGGCGGATGGCTGTGGAACAGCCACAGCACGAGCGTCGAGGGATGCTCCTCGGCAAGGTTCTGCGTCCCCAGCCGCTTCATCGCGGAAATGAACGCCGCCGGCTGTTTGGTGAGAGTGATGGCGAATCGATCCGCCCGGCGCTCATTCCGTCGCGATACCGCGTTGACGATCGGCGTCGCCACCATCGTCAGTATGCCGCCGGCAAGCGCGAGCAACGGCAGCCCGGCAACATCAGCGACGCCGGCAAGCCCTAGCCACCGCCAACTAACGGCCAGCGCCGCAGCCCCCGCATACAACGCCGCCACCAACAGCGCCGATTCGGCGAGAAATGCATTGCGGATGTCGTGGTGCACGTGATGCCCGATCTCGTGCGCAAGAATCACTTCAATCTCATCCTCAGAGTATTCCGCGAGCAGCGTATCTGAAAGCAGGATCCGCCGGGTCGTGCCGGTTCCCACGAGCGCCGCGTTCGCGCGCCGGCTTTTTTCACCAAGCGCCCATTCATACACGCCCAACACCGGCACTCCTGCGCGATGCGAGAGAGACACGAGGCGATCGCGCAGGGACTCTCGCGACAATGGTGTGAATCGATAGAACAAGGGGAGCAGCAGCACCGGTGCCAAGCGAGTCAGGCCGGCGATCGCCGCGACGAACACGCCGGCGGAAAGAAGCCACCACCACGTCGTCGATAAACGCATTGAGAAGTAAATGGTTTCCGCGGCGCCGATGCTGAACACTAGACCGAGAATAGCCGCCTTGGCGTGATCCGCGAGCCATCCACCCGGGGCTTCCTTCGACAGGCCGTAGCGGCGCTCGAGCAGAAAGCCTTGATAGAGCGCGACGGGGAACGTGGCAACCTCATGTAACGCCACGACGATCAACACGTAAATCACGACCGCCAGCGCAGAGTCCGAGAGTGGGTCGGTATGAGATGCGCGGCGAGCGATGTCGGCAATCGAAATCGACAACCCTGAGGTCAGCAGGACGACGAGCACAGCGGTAGAGATCGCAAGGGATGCGACCGCGGAACGCCGTTTGAGCCGGTGATAACGGGTGGATTTGTCTTCGTTCAATTTTGAGCTTCCGGCTGCCAGCTACCAGCGCCTGTGGATCCCGCCGCCAAACACTAGAGCTGGAAACTGGCAGCCGGAAGCTGGCAGCTGGAAGCTTAATTCAATTGAACCGAGATCAGCTTCGAGACACCCGGCTCCTCCATGGTCACACCGTACAACCGGTCGGCAATTTCCATGGTTTTGCGGTTGTGCGTAATCAGGATGAACTGCGTCTGTTCCTGCATGCCCTGCAGCATCTCGACGAACCGGCCGATGTTCGCGTCGTCGAGAGGGGCATCGATTTCGTCGAGCAGACAGAATGGGCTCGGCCGGTATTTGAAAATGGCGAACATCAGCGCCATCGCGGTCAGCGCCTTCTCTCCGCCAGACAGGAGCTGGACGCTCTGCAACCGCTTGCCCGGGGGCTGAGCGATGATGTCGATACCGCTCTCCAGTTGATCGCTTTCATCGAGCAGTACGAGCCCGGCGCGTCCGCCGCCGAAGAGGGTCGTAAAGGTTTGTTCGAAGTTCTGGTTGATGGCGGTGAACGCTTCCTTGAATCGTTCCTTTGTCGTCTTGTCGATCCGCCGAATCGCTTCGCCGGTCGCAGCGATCGAATCGACCAGGTCCTTGCGCTGGGCGGTCAAAAACGCGTGACGGGATTCGAGATCGTCGAACTGATCGATCGCCATCATGTTCACGGCGCCCATCCGTTCAATCTTGGCGCGCAAATCGGCCACCATTTCGTCGGCGGTCAGCATGCGGGTGGACGCAGTCGAAGGCGGCGTCGCGGGTGCTTCGCCTGATGTCGGCGGTTCACCCTCGGCTTCTTCCGCCGGCTCAGGTGCATCATCGACAGGTTGCGCCATCGCCAGGACACCCAGGTTTTCGAGTTCGGCGACTTCGGCGGCGACTGCGTCCAGCGAAGCCTGAACGGATTCCACGCATGACGAGGCAAGATGCGCGAGATCTGATTCCGCCGTGGCCCGCGTCACATCGAGCTGGGCTACGTCGCTGCGAACGTTCTCGAGTGTGCGCCGCGCCTCGCGAATTCGACCTTCGAGTCCTTCGAACGCGGCCCTGAGGCCCTGCGATGCTTCGTCGGCGATACGCACGCGATCGCGAAGATCGTCGAACGCATGGAGGCCGGCATCGAGAGTCGATTCGGACGCGGCGATCCCTTCGACCAAACCGGCCCTGCGCGTCTCATTCTTTTGCAGATCGTCACGCCGCGTCTGAATCCGATTCTCCAGTTCGCTGGCGGACTCCTCCAGCCGCTGGACCTCGATCGCGAGGGCGCCTGCGCGCTCGACGAGTGCGGCGTGCGCAGCCTTGGCTTCCGAGGTTCGCGCCGCCTGCGCCTGCATCGATTCCCGCGCTTCGAACAGTCGACGCTGCGCCGAGTTCAGCAGCTCGTCGGCGGTGCGCTGTTCCGACTGAATGCGGGCGATTGAGTCGCGCGCTTCTTCGTGTCGGGCATCCTGCGCGCGCAGCTCCTCCTCGGCGGTCCGGCGTTCAATCGCTATCTGATCCTGCTTCCGGCCGACGCGTTCGATCGCTTCCTGGGCGCTCGCCCCCTGCAGTTCGAAGCCGACACTGGACTTCTCCAGTCGATGCAGTTCGTCCTGCAGCGAGAGGATGGATGACTCAGCGGTCGCGACCGCCACGTCGAGCGACGCGATCTCCTCGCGCAACCGCTCGACCGCGAGCGCGTCAAGATCGGCTCGCTCGCGCAGCTCGTGAATCTCCCGGCGGGTCGTGAGGATGCCGCGCGCCTCCGCGCGGGTCCCACCTTCGACGACATGCGCACCGCGGAACACCTCGCCCTCGAGGGTCACAATCGGCGCTCCGGTTGCCTCGGCCGCATCGCGCGCCGACTCGAAGTCGCGCGCGATCGCGGTGGAGACGACCGCCGCGCGGATCACCTCAGCGGCCGGACCGCTGATGCGCACGACGTCGAGCAACGGCGTCAGTGACTCGGGGAAGTCGGGAGAGGCCGCCGACGCGACCGGCGCGCTCGCCACCAGGAAACCCACACGCCCGGCATCGTTCGTCCGAACGAACTCGAGACCGGCGGCGACCGCCGCATGCGATTGCACGACCACGTGCTGGAGTAAGTCGCCCAGACACGCTTCGACGGCTCGTTCGTACCCCTTGTCGACGTCGAGATAATCGGCCACCGATCCCATCTGGCCGACGTCCCCATTCGATTCAGCCAGCACGCGACGGGCTGCGTCGCCATAGTGCGCACGCGCGGCCGCGAGTTCTTCGAGCGACGCCAGGCGGGCCTGTAGACCGGCCAGGTCGCGCTCGCGAGTGCGGAGATCTGTCAGACGCGCATCACGATCTGTGCGCGCGCCTGCGAGTTCTGATTCGTGTGCCGCGCGCGTCAAACGAAGCGCCTCAATCGCCTCCTGAGCTCGGCGCATCGCGCTCCCTGCTTCGCCGCGATCCCGGGACGCACGTTCCGCTTCGATGTCGAGGTCACCGCGCTCGATGTCGAGACGACCAATCTGTTCCGCGATGCGAGTGTGCGCTGCCGCCGCGTGCTCCATGGCGTGGCGCAGCGCCGTTGCTGCATTCACCGCGGCAAAGACTTCGCTCCGCGCCGCTTCGACGTCGGCCTCGAGCCCTTCGATGTTTCCTCGGAGATCCCCGTACGCCGCCTCTTCGCCGCGCAGCGCCTCGGCGGCCGCGTCACGTTCGGCCAGGGCCCGCGCGGCCGCCTCTTGGCGCATCTCGAGTTCGACCCGAGCCGGCTCGCGACGCCCATCGAGCGCCCGAATCTCGGTGTCGATGTCCGCTGCGGCTGCCGACAGGGTCTGGAGCTGCTGCTTGTCGAATTCGATCTGCTGTTGCAGCCGGCCAATCTCCAACTCGTGCGCATGTGCCGCCTCACGCGCCGCGGTCGTGCGGGTGTCGGCCTCGGTCAATTCAATCCGAAGCCGCTCCAGCATGGCCTCGACTTCCGCGACGTGCGCGGCAGCCGCAGTCTCGCGGGCGCGCGCTTCGGAAAGCTGCGCGCGAGCGGTTTCGATCGCCTCGCCGAGGACCCGGTAGCGCTGAGCGAACTGCACTTTCTCCCACCGTCGCAGTTCCTCGCGCAAGCGCCGATACCGGCGCGCCTTCGCCGCCTGCCTTTTCAATGCCCCGCGCTGCTTCTCGACCTCGAACACGATGTCGTCGACCCGGGTGAGATTCTGCTGCGCCGCCTCGAGCTTCAGTTCTGCGGCGCGGCGACGGCTCTTGTACTTCGTGACACCCGCCGCCTCTTCGATCAACTGACGGCGATCGGTCGGGCGCGCACTGAGAATTTGACCGATCTTTCCCTGTTCGATGACGGCGTACGCCTTGATCCCAAGCCCGGCATCCATCAACAGATCCTGAACGTCACGCAAGCGAACCGATGCGCCATCGATCAGGTATTCGCTCTCGCCCGATCGATACAACCGTCGCATCACCTCGACGTCGCGGACCATGAGCGGTTCTTCCTCGACGGCGACAGCGGAGGCGGCCACCAGCTCCCCTGACCCGTCGAGGAGTGTCTGCGCACCATTGCCATTTCGACCCGGGCTGCCGGGAACACGAGCGGCAACCCCTCCGAGTTTCAATCGCACTTCCGCGGCGCCTGTCGGCTTTCGCGCGTCGCTGCCGCCAAAAATGACGTCTTCCATCCGATCGCCACGCAGGCTCTTGGCACTTTGCTCACCAAGCACCCACGTCAGGGCATCGACGACGTTGCTCTTGCCGCACCCGTTCGGTCCGACAATCGCGGTGACTCCGTGATCGAAGGTCAGTTCCGATCGATCCGGAAAACTCTTGAAGCCCGTGATCTCGAGGCGTTGAAGCCGCATGCGGTTACTTCCTTCCCAAGGCTCGAAAAAACGAAAGCCGCTCCGCGGGTCCTGACAGACGTGGACCCGGAAGCGGCTGGGTTCGCTTCAGACTTGTGTTCTGTTGGAGGCTGTGACGTGACGACAAGGACCGTTGCGGTCGCGCCCACACCCCACCCAAAGCGGGATGGCCCCTGGACCCGACGAACGGCCGTCAGTCTAACAAGCCCCCATACCTAGGGGCAACACTAAACTACAACGCAAAATGTAGGGCCAAATGCCCTATGTTTGATCCGAGCGGCTGCGCCCCCGGACTCGCTAGTCCTGACCGCCTTTGGCGTTACGCGTCGACTTGGTTGACGCCAGCTCGATCAAATGCTCGGCCTCAGGAAACTGCGCCAGCGCAAACTGCGCCTGCGGATCCTTCGCGATCAGATTGCGGCGCGCCTCTTCCATCGTGAAGAGCGCGCGATCGATCTCGAAGTGAATCATCGCGCGAATGAACAGGTCGTCCTTGGCGAAGCTTTCGTCGTCGATCTTGACCTTGCGCGTCGCCAGCGTCGCCTTGAAGTCGGCAAGCATCTTGTCGTCGACGGTAAAACCGCGCGCGATGGGTTTCTTGCCCTTGTTCGCATCGCTGAAGCGTGTATCGCCTTCGGCGCGGAACTGATCGGCGAAGTTGGCGAACTCCTGGCGGGCAAACAACAGCCGGCCGAAGCGCGTCGGATTGAAACCCTCCATGCCGGCGCCGACGACGAACTTGTCTGGCTCGACGCCGCCGCCGCTGTAGACCTTGCGTCCGGCGTCGGTCAACTTCAGATCCGTCGCTTTATGCTGACGCTCGCCTGACGTCTGATCGCGAAGCGTGTAGGTCAGGTACTCGTCGAAGGTGCCGTCCCACGGGCGCTGAATCAGACGACCAGAGGGCGTGTAATACCGTCCGGTCGTGACCGCAACACCGGCCTGCTCGCTGATCGGATAGACAGACTGCACCAGGGCTTTCCCGAACGTCGTTTCACCGACGATGAGCGCGCGATCGTGATCCTGGAGCGCGCCGCTCACAATCTCGGATGCGCTTGCGCTGTTGCGATTCACGAGTGTGACGATTGGGAGATGCGTGTAGTCGCTCGCCTCGGTGGCGATGTAGTTCTGATTTGCGTTGGGCACGCGGCCGCGCGTGTAGACGATCAAGTCCCCCTTGGGCAGGAACCGGTTCGCGATGCGAATGGCCTGATCCAGTGCGCCGCCAGGGTTTTCACGAAGGTCGAAAACCAGCTTCTTCATCCCAGTCGCGCTGAGCTTCTGCAGCGCGTCGCCCAGTTCGCGATCTGACGTCTCGGTAAACTGATCGAGTTTGACGTAGCCGGTTTCCTTGTCGACCATGAACGCCGCCTGCACGGTCGTGATGTTCACTTCATCACGCACGACGTCCATGTTGATCAGGCCATCGTAGCCGCGGCGCTTGATGCTGATGTTGACGAGCGTCCCCTTCGCCCCCTTGAGTTTCTTCACCGCCTGATCGGTCGTCCACCCTTTCATATCGAGGTCCCCGACCTTGGCGAGAATGTCGCCGCGCCGCAGTCCCTTCTTATAGGCAGGCGAGCCCTCGAAGATGGACATCACCGTAATGTCGCCATCAATGGCCTGAATCGTGATGCCGAGACCGTAGTAGCGGCCTTCCTGCCGCTCGCGCATCTGCGCGTATGACTTGGGATCGAAGAAGCTGGAATGCGGGTCGAGCGTGTGGAGCATTCCGTCGATCGCGCTGTATATCAAACGATCCGACGGCACATCGTCGACATATTCCTTCTCAATGGCGTCGATGGCCGACGTAAACACGCGATACTGCTGGCCGACTTCATCCTGTCGCGCCAGCGCTCGGCTGCCAAACACGCCCCCAGCGATGGCCGACAGGGCGATCGCAAGAACTGCCACCGGGAAGAAACGGGGAATTCGCATATTTGTTGATCGTAACAGAGGAAGTATAGATGCGGCAACGACTTCCGGGCGGCCGGCAAGCCGTTTTCCTTGACCGGGCTGAAGATAGGTTTCTATAATGCAGGAAGGGGCCACGGGTCCAGGAACGACCGGTCGTTAACTCTCAGAATTTCAAGGATTTCTATATGTTCGGTTCCATCGGGATGCCCGAGCTGATCATCATCTTCGTGATCGCGCTCATTATCTTCGGGCCCCGAAAACTGCCCGAGCTCGGCCGTTCGCTCGGCAGGAGCATCAACGAGTTCAAACGCGCGTCCAACGAGCTGAAGAACACGCTCGACGAAGAGATCCGGATCGAGGAGCAGCGCAGCACCGAGCGACAGCGCGCGCCTGAATCCGCGCGTCCGCAGGCCGTCGAGACGCACGACGAGCAAGACACCGTGGCGCGGCGATCGTCGGGGACCACGGATTAACACGCACTACGGATTAACACGGATCAGGGAACTACGCGGAACGAATGGCACTCGTGCCCTTCCCCGGCGCCGCCAAGCCGGCGCCCGATGACGACGACGATCGACACATCCATCTGACCGACCCGGACGTCCTCGAAGACGCGGGCGCGAAGATGTCGTTTCTGGATCATCTCGATGAGCTCCGGAAGCGACTGATCGCGTGCGTGTGGGGGCTGGTCATCGGCTGTGCGATCGCCTTCCTGTTTGTCGGCCGCATTCAGAGCTTCATCTGGATGCCGCTCTATAACGATCTGCAAAACACCAGCGGCGTGAAGTTCATGTACACGTCGGGCTTCGAGCCCTTCATGTTGACCATGAAGATCGGCGCGCTCGCAGGTCTGATGTTGTCGGTTCCCTTCATCCTCTATCAGCTGTGGCTGTTCATCGCGCCCGGTCTTTACTCGCATGAAAAGCGGATGGCGGCGCCGTTTGTCATCTTCTGTACGACGTTCTTCGCGCTCGGCGCGGCGTTTTCCCACTTCGTCGCGTTTCCATGGACGTGGAAGTTCTTCCTTGGATGGCAGACCGAGTATATGGAGTTCAGGCCGTCGATCGGGGAAGCGTTCGGGCTGTACGTCAAGATGCTGCTCGGATTCGGGCTGATCTTTCAGATGCCGACGATCGTGTATTTCCTGGCGCGGCTTGGCCTCGTGTCGGCTGGTTTCCTCCTCCGACACACGAAGTACGCGGTTCTCATCATCTTCATCATCGCCGCGGTGATCAGCCCGGGCACCGACGTCGTCTCCCAGTGTTTGATGGCGGGTCCCATGCTCGCACTGTACGGACTGAGCATCGTCGTCGCCTGGGCGTTTGCCAAACCGCGCAGTACCGAGTAGGTTCGCGCACCGGGGAGACCAGAAACGTCTATCGGACTTTGGTCCGGTTGACGCTCAAGGTCTAAATGGTACACTGGGGACCGTAGAGGTAGATCGCGATGCAGATCAGAGTTCTCCATACCCTTGGCCTCACAGTCTTACTTTCCGCCGTGGGAGCTTCGGCATTCGCACAATCAACAACGGCGTCCAGCCAGGCAGCTCAGACCAGTCCACCACCCACAACATCCACCGAGACCCGCCCGGCGACAACAACGGTGAATGGGGATACGGGGTTGTGGTTCGTGCCGACGGGCGAGATTCTGCCGGCGAAGAAGTGGTCGGTGAGCGCCTACCGCGTGAACTTCGATCGGAA
>Ga0105249_10000785_pt1 | contig 28503 bp, 29 predicted proteins | sample KBSS44metaG_FD_81522 | JGI IMG/M metagenome (GOLD analysis project Ga0105249, IMG submission 81522) | Switchgrass rhizosphere microbial communities from Kellogg Biological Station, Michigan, USA - KBS S4-4 metaG | ecosystem: Host-associated > Plants > Roots > Rhizosphere > Soil | place...
GACAATAAGATTTCTGTGGATTGCCAGCGAAATTCTGGTACGCGAATCGTCAGCTCTGCTGCTCTGCTGACGTGTCTAGCGCTCTATGCACTGCATAGATTTGCGCAGATATTTTTGAGCGGTCTCCGTTTTGAGCGATCAGGTAGCATGCATAGCGGGTTAGCATAAAGTCTTCAATAGGTCGCTCAGCGCCGCTTCCCAAGCGGACCATTTTCCTGACGCCACGAAAATGGTCGTTAGGATCGCATCCTGTTGTTTTACAAGACTCTACTGCACGCATAATCGTGGTCAGAAAGTTTTCCCATTTCGCGTATCCGAGTGGTTCTTGTAGGTCGCGAGCAAACCAAAACTCAATCCCTTCTTCGGTTGTGATTTGAGCAAGACTATCAAAGTGATTTTGTAGCCTTTTTATTACTTCGCTATTAGACATGGAAGCCTCTTGGGGAGAATTTTTTTGAAAAAATCATAGCTGAAGGCAACAACTGATTCCAATCAAAAACGACTTGCACTGCGCCTTTCCCTCCAGTGATCGGTTTGTCGGCGCCGACAAAGTGTGACCAGTCGCAAGCTTTCTATTGGTTCCGCTTCCCATACTGACCATTTTAGCAGCGCCGCTAAAGTAGTTTTCTGGTTTTTTGCAGAAGACTGCCCCTAAATTCTTAGACTCTAAGTCATATTGTTTTAATTTTTAGTTATTTAAATGTTCTAAAAAATTCTTACGTCTGCTATAAATTTGATTTTGTTCACAAAAACGTGTACGATAAAAGAAAACCTAGCAAAGAAGATCATACAGGTGGCTAGGAATAATCCTCCAAAGAAGAAATAACAGGAGCAGAAAAATGATGGAGCTAGAAGGTAAAGTGTGGAAGGATCCTGATAGTTCGTGGTGGCTTGTTGAAATTTCTTTTCTGGATGTAATGACACAGGGCAAAACTCGAAAGGAAGCGTTGGAAATGATAAAGGACGCGGTAATGGAGCTTTTAAAAGACTCTTATAAGGATTTGTTAGGTAAGCAGTTTCAACTTGGCGTCAATCTTTATGAAGCTGGTGTTATTGGTATGGGTGCCTCTGATGAAACACTCCTTTTTGCACTGGGACTAAAAAGACAGCGATTGAGAAGTGGTTCTACCATTCGTGACGTTTCCAAGAGACTAAAATCGAAATCACCTAACGCCTATGCTCGCTATGAAAGAGCACGGTCAAGGCCTAGTTTCGAAAAATATGCGGAACTTTTACATGCGGCTAATCCAAATAGAAGGCCTTTGTTAGTAAGCTAAGAAGGCATCACCACTTCAGGCACCTGCCTTTTTAAGGCATCGAACTGCTTTGCCAGCTCTAGCGCCTCTTCTTCCTCTAGCTTGCCGCTGTGGATCTTCTGTTTGATCGTCTCTCGCTCTTCCATCCAGTTCCGTTGTAAAATCCTTTTGAGGGTATTGATCAACGATTCTTCAGCTTTTTCAATCTGGATCTTCCGGCTCATGATATCGAGGACAATACCGCTCTCGTCTTCCCCTTCAAGCCCTGCTGCGCAGGAAAGCAGATCGGTCGAATCTCCTTTTTCATAGGCGTTCATGAAGATCGTGTACAGCCTTTGGCAGACCGGAACGCGTAAATACTCCGGTAAAAGATTGGCTTTGGCGATCGCAAACAGCTTTTGCATCCCCTCGCCTGCCAAAAACAACAACCGGAGGAGATCGGTCTCCAAAATTTTGTCGGCATCAACTCCCTCTTGCCCCTGAAGCCTGCCCTCTCGTTTAACGACGGTGGTCTGCACCGCTCCGACTCCGATCAACTCTTCCGGCAGCTGCACAAGAAGTGCGAGTTTTCTCAAGCTTTCGTGAATCATGACAGGATGTTCCCACGCACGGACGCGCTGCACCACACTTTCTGTCAGCGCACTTTTTCCCGAAGGAGAATCTAAATTATGCGTCTTGGAGAATTGACTGACCAAAAACGTCAAATAATCGGTCGGTTTTTGCAAACGCTCAGCAAACCAGGCAGCGCCTCTTTCTCGAAGGAGCGTGTCAGGATCTTGTTTGAGCGGGAGCGGAACAACAAAGACTTCAATTCCTTTTTTCTGAAACAGATCTCCGATCTTGACTGCGGCTTCTTCCCCTGCGGTATCGCCATCGAGCGCAAGATAAACAGTTTGCACTCCCAGATTGAGAAGCTCCCTTACGTGTCCCTCGCCAAAGGCAGTACCTTGGCCCGCGACCGTGTAATCAAATCCTTCTTTGATCATCCGGAGGCAATCGATTTGGCCTTCGACAATGATCGCTTTTTTCTCTTTGGTGATCGTCTTGCGGCAATAACTGAGACCAAACAGGACTTGCGATTTTTTAAACAGCGGTGTCTCGGAAGTATTGATATATTTTCCGCCAAATGTCTCCTCTTTAAATTTTCTTCCGGAAAATCCGATCACATTGCCCATTCCATCCCGGATAGGGAACATGATCCGGTCGGAAAAGAAATCCCGTTTCGTGCCTTCTTCGGAGACCGATAGCAATCCTGCGGTCTGTAAAACTACATCGGAGAGTTCTTTGCTTTTTAAAATTTTATACAGTGAGTTTCGCTGTCTGGGAGCAAATCCGATTTCAAATCTTTGAATAAAATCGAGATCGATCCCCCGTTTATAGAGGTACTGCAGAGCGGCAGTCCCCTCTTCTGAATGCAGAAGCATGAAATGGTAGAATCGGCTGGCCAACTGCATCGCTTCTTTTAGGACTGTTTTAGAGGGGCCCGACTGCTCAACTTTATCGTCCCTTTCTAAAACAACGCCGAACTTTTCTGCCAAGCTCTCAACCGCTTCGGTAAATCCCATTTTGAGATGGTTCATCAAAAAAGCAATCGCATCGCCGTGGGCGCTACAACCAAAACAGTGGTAATGATTATCTCCTCGATTGACGATAAACGACGGCGTCTTTTCCTCATGGAATGGGCACAGCGCTTTAAACGCCGACCCGGCTTTTTTCAAATCGATATGAGCGGAGATCACCTCAGGCAGATCAATCCGCTGCCTAAGCAAGTCGAGACTTTCTTTGGTGTAAAGGGGCATAATGAATCTATTTCTTCTTTTTACCCGTTTTGGTACTTTTAAGCACAGTACTCCCTACCTTGTCTGGAGAAATGCTCGATAACTATAACATTCCCACGACGATGATCAAAGACAGGGACGAAATGATCACCAAATAAAGCAATGGTCAAGGTGACTGGATTAGGAGATCCTCTAGGTAAAGTCTCGTCATCGATGAAGTAATTCGCTTCAAGATTGCAAAGCTGTCGATACCGGGTTTGGTAATCAGCCTCGTGCTGTGCAATGAGGGGAGAGTTCGGCTCATGTTGTTGAAGATATTCTTTCAGATTTTTAAGTGTCTTCAGATCTTCATCTCCTACAACATTGCCTTCAATGAACCCCGCTTGAACAACGCGCAAGTTAAATTTATATTTATCCGCTAAAATAACACCTTCACGCTGCGCATCACCCCAAATGGGACCTTGCATGCCCATCTGAGCCGTCGTTTTGCCGATATCTCTACAATAGTCATCAAAACTTGCACTGACTCGAGAATCTTTCTTAACTTTATCTTCAAGATGAGTCCGCCAGATCGAATTGCTCAAAGCATCGCAAATATCCTTTCTCAGGGATTCAATACTGGCATCAATCCTCATCGTTTTCAGCAGTTGAGCAATCGCATCATAGAAACAGTCTCCATTGTTGATCGCTGATCCTAACTCTTGGCTTGGCGATAGTAATCTTTTGACTTTTCTTACGCAAATGTCATGCTTGATCTGCTGAGCATTCATCCCTTCGATCGACGTAAGGTTCAATGGCTCCGTAGACCTCCACCAGGATTCAACCGTGCTCGGCGCATGCGGTGGTAGTTTAGACATCTGCGACGCTGCAAAACCGATTGCAGCTCGAAATGTTCCGATGAGGCATAACCCTGCAATCGGCAAAAGGAGACTCAAAACAGTCCAAGAGCGATGACGCGCACAATAAAACATGACAAATGCTTCTAAAGCAGTGAAACCAATCGCTGCGACTTTCTGCCAACTTCCGATGCGATTAAAATCTCGCCATGTGCCTATGTCTGACCAAGGGTTGAAATAGGAGACTGCTTTAACCATGAGAATATTGTATCTGGCAAACAAAGAAAGCGGCTAGTAAAACAATTTATTTAAAAAATCTCTTAAAGATCTCTTTACGAAAATTATCCTGTTCATTTTAATATACATATGGACAACAACACCTCTACCGAACAACCTCAAGAGGAAAACAGTGAGCCGCGAGTCGGATTGTCAATAGATCCATCGTGGGAAAAGTGGCGAAACGAGCAAGTTCAGACTATTTCTTCCATTCTCAGCAATGTTTTTAGAGTCGAAGATGAAGTCCGCCAAATTCAAGCCCCATCCAGGCTTCTGAGAAATCCCGCCAGGCAATCGGGTGGCGACGAGAAAGAAATCTGCGAAAAACTCAATGCTATCCGTAAGCAGATCTCTGAATATGAGCAACTGTTGCAACTGAGCCTGAAAAGAATTGATAATGCCCTCTCAGAAATCCATCCCCAGGAATCACCGGCCTGCGACCCACCGGCTCCTCCCGTTGAACCACCCACGAAATTCGGAAGATTAAAAAAGTGGGTGAAGAAGAAGTTGACTTTGTAGATCTGTCTACTGAATAATCAGTCTTTATGTCAGTTACTCCTATGATGTCCCAGTGGTATGAATGCAAAAAGCAAGCTCCGGGAGCTGTCCTCCTGTTCCGTTTGGGCGATTTCTATGAAGCGTTTGAAGACGATGCGATTCTTTTGGCCAAAGAACTGGAACTCGTCCTGACGAAACGACAAGAAACGCCGATGGCGGGAATCCCTGCCCATACCTGCGAATCGTACATCGACCGGCTCGTCTCCAAAGGGTACCGCGTTGCCGTTGCAGAACAGATGGAAGATCCCCAGGATGTCACTAGGGCGGTCAAGGGAATCGTCAAACGTGAAATTGTCCGAATGGTGACTCCAGGGTCGGTGATCAATTCATCGCTGCTGAGCGACAAAGCGAATAATTTCATCGCCTGCCTTTCCCAAATCAACTCGACCTACGGCCTAGCCATTTTAGATTTGACAACAGCCGATTTCCGAGTCATGGAATTTCAAACTAGCCAAGAGCTCCTCGATGAACTCGGCCGCTTTTCTCCCAAAGAAATCGTTGTCTCGGAAAAATGCTGGAAGCATCTCTCTAAAAACTTGGAAGAACTAGGCATCAGCTCATTTCTCGTCAGAGAAGAGTATCACTTCGATCATCGGTTTGCTTGCGAAAGCCTTTCCAAACATTTCCACGTCCATACGCTGGATGGATTCGGGCTCAAAGGGATGACTGCTGCTATCAATGCAGCCGGCGCTTTGATGACGTATGTCAGAGACGATCTAAACCTTAACTTCAGCCATATCAGATCGATCCATCCTCATCCGCTTTCAAAATACATGGCGCTCGACCGGATCACTCAGCGGCACTTAGAGCTCATCGAACCTCTCCATGAGAAAGGCAAAACACTCCTCCACATCTTAGATGAAACATCAACTCCCATGGGTGGAAGGCTCCTCCGCGAATGGCTTTTGCATCCTCTTCTCTCTGTCGAAGAGATCAAACTCCGTCAAGACCATATTGAAAAGTTTTTAAATGGAGGAGCTGATTTAAAAAAACATCTCAAAGAGGTCCGCGACCTCCAGCGGCTGATCATGCGGATCGAGACCGGCTATGCCAATCCGCGCGATTTAGCCGGGCTTCGTTTTTCACTTGAGCCGCTCCCGGAAATTTCCCGTTTACTACAAAAGCTGGGAATGAAGGAACTGCCCGATCTGTCGGAACTAACAAAAAAAATTGCCGGCGCCATCGTAGATGCGCCGCCTTTACGACTCTCTGATGGAGGGATCTTTAAATCGGGATACCATTTTGAGCTCGATGAACTCAAAACCCTCAAATCCGACAGTCAAACTTGGCTAGCGAGCTATCAAACAAAACTGCGCGAAGAGGTCCAAATCAAAACCCTCAAAGTCGGCTACACGCAAGCGTTTGGGTATTTCATTGAGGTCAGCCGCGGCCAATCGGAAAAAATGCCGCTTGCATTCCAACGGCGTCAAACCCTCGTCAACACCGAACGATACATCTCCCCTGAACTGAAAGAATTCGAGCACAAGATCCTCACAGCCGAAGACAAGATCGCCTTTTTAGAAAACAAACTCTTCCAAGAACTGCGGCAAGAGATCGCCCAATTTGCCGAGTCGATCCGCCAGGCTGCTCAGTGGATTGCCGAGATCGATGTCTATTTAGCCCTGGCAGAAATCGCCAGAGAACATGGCTACACACGGCCGATCGTCGACACTTCCGATCTGTTAAAAATCGAAGACGGCCGCCACTCAGTCATCGAAGCTTCTCTGGAAAAAGAGACCTTTATCCCCAATGACGTCTCGTTCAATGAACTCGAGCGGCTTCTCGTGATCACCGGACCAAACATGGCCGGCAAATCAACGTACATCCGTCAAGTCGCTCTCATTGTCCTCCTTGCACAGATGGGATCGTTTGTCCCAGCAAAACAGGCGCATATCGGCATCGTCGATAAAGTGTTCACGCGGATTGGAGCAAGCGACGATTTAAGCCGAGGTCAATCGACTTTCATGGTCGAGATGAGCGAAACCGCCAATATCCTCAACAACTCCACCTCTCGCTCACTGGTGATCTTAGACGAGATCGGACGGGGCACCAGCACCTACGACGGAATTGCCATTGCGTGGTCTGTCGCAGAGTACCTACGAGACAAACAGGCCAAAACACTTTTTGCCACGCACTATTTTGAGCTAACCCGTCTTGAAGAAGAACTCCCCGGCGCTGTCAATTACAACGTCGCTGTCCATGAATCTGAAAAGGGGATTGTCTTCCTCAGGAAAATCGTGAAAGGAGGCACTGACAAAAGCTACGGCATCCATGTCGCCAAACTTGCTGGCCTTCCTCCAGCCGTGATCAAAAAAGCAGAAGCAATGCTCGCAAAACTCCATGCAACGGCTGCAGAGCCTGTCCAGCCGAAGGACAAACAGCTTGCCCTCTTTTGATTTAAGTAAATATTCGACGGAGCCTGGTGTCTATTTGATGAAAAATCGATCCGGCATCGTCATCTATGTCGGCAAAGCGAATAATCTCCGCCAGCGGCTCAAACAGTATTTTGCGACCGGACGCGATGAACGGCCGATGGTCCCGTTTTTAGTTGCCGAGATCGCCTCCATTGACATCATTGTCGTCTCAACAGAAAAAGAGGCGCTTCTCCTTGAAAATACCCTCATTAAGAAGCACAAGCCGAAATTCAACGCTCTTCTAAAAGACGATAAAACGTTCATCAGCCTGATGATCAACAATAAACATCCCTGGCCAATGATCCAACTAATCCGAACCAAAGGCAAACCGAAAAAAGACGGGATCTATTTTGGCCCTTACACCAGCGCCTATGCCGCCCGGCAGACCTTTGACCTGATGACAAAACTCTTTCCACTCAGACAATGTTCCGATGCAGAATTAAAAAAACGATCGCGCCCTTGTCTCCTCTATGGAATTAAGAGATGCATTGCTCCTTGTGTTGGTTTTTGTACCAAGGAAGAGTACCGCTCCTATGTCGATAAAGCGATCGACTTTCTCCGAGGCCACGACCACAAGATCATCCAAGAACTCGAATCTGAAATGCAAAAAGCCTCTGACGCCCTAGAATTTGAAAAAGCCGCAGCCCTGCTGCAAACCATGAAACAGATTCGACATATCACCGAAGGCGGCGGCATCATCGCTAAGGCTGGCGGAAAAGATTGCGATGCCCTTGCTCTCCATCGCCAAGGCGGCGAAGTGATGCTCGCCCAGCTCTTCTTCCGTGAAGGAAAGCTCATCGGATCAGAACACTATTCGTTTTCTGAAGTCGCGGAAGGAAATGAAGAGATCTATACTTCCTTCCTCCTCCAATACTACAAAGATCGAACCGTCCGCCCCCATGAGATCCTTCTCCCCATCGAACTTAAGCTCCATCAGCCAATGGAAGAAATCTTAGACATCAAAATCCTCCAGCCTCAAAAAGGCGATAAAAAAGCCATTATTCATCTGGCAGAAAAAAATGCCAAAGAACTCTTCCAGCAAGAAAAAGATGAAAACGACCTGACGGAAAAAATGCTCCTCGATCTCCAGGAAACTCTACGATTAAACCGGTATCCTGAGCGGATTGAATGTTTCGACACGTCGAACATCGCAGGAACAGACCTCGTCGCGTCGATGGTTGCTTTCACCCATGGGAAATACGACAAAAAAAGAACCCGCCTATTTAAGATCCGCGATATCCCCAAAGGCGATGATTACGCAGCACTGCGTCAAGTGATCGTGAGACGGCTGACCCGTGCCAAAGAAGAAAACGACCTACCCGATCTGATCGTCGTTGACGGCGGCAAAGGGCAGCTCACACAAGCCCTCGATGTCCTCAAAGAGCTCGACATCGTCACCGTCGATCCCATTTCGGTCGCAAAGCAAGAGGGCAAACATGATAAAGGCGTGACCCAAGAAAAGATCTTCCTACCGGGCAAATCAGAGCCCCTCTTACTCCCGCTCCATTCTCCACTCCTCTTTTTGCTCCAGCGAATCCGAGATGAAGCGCATCGGAAAGCGATCGGGTTCCACCGTCAGCGGAGAAGCAAACGAACCATTACATCTTTGATTGATGAAATTCCTGGGATTGGAGATGTCAAACGAAAGCGGTTGCTCACCCATTTCGGGAGCCTCCAGAGAATCCTGGAGGCCTCCGAAGCAGCCCTCTTGGAAGTTAAAGGGATTAACTCCCAAGACGTCGCTCAAATTAAGAAATTCGCTACCTCACATTAAGTTCAGCAACTTGGACATAAAAATCTTCCGTGTCCCAGGTTGTTTTCCAGACAATAATCCCTTGCCCCTTCTTGTTGAAGGCAAATTGAAAATCACCGCAATCTTGCCCTTCTGGAGAAATCGTTGCAGAAGTCCACTCTTTTGTCGCAGTGGATAACGATGCTCCGCGGATGGAGACCTGTTTCTTCTGAAGTTCGTTCCAAAGCACAACAAAAGAGCCTTGATGGTTCGGTTGGATCCTGAGTCTGCTGCACTCACGAGCCCCGCTCGACAATCGAACGGGAGATCCCCACTCTTGATTCACAGGTTTATACGCAGCATAGGGCACTTCTTTTCTTCCTTCGTCCACCGTCCAGGCAGCTAAGATATTGCCTTGCTCATCGATGGAAACCTTCAAACTCTCTGCCTCTTCGAGCTCTGCCAAAGCGATCGGCGAAGACCATGTCTGCCCGGGAATTTTATCCGCAACATAGATGACCTCTTTGTCTTTTTCCAGTTGAGGCCAGCTCACAACAATATGTCCACCATCGTTCATGGCAAGTTTTGTTCTATAAAAATAATGTTTAGAGACAGCTAAATCAAACGGCTCAGACCACAGCCCATCGAAATAAGTTATCACTTGGAGTGTTTTATCTTCCCATACTTGAGGCGAAAGCGACCATATTATCGCCATATCCCCCTTAGAATTCATCACGCTTCCCTCTAATGAAGTATAAGGATTGTCGCTAAAGGAAAAGAAGGTTGTAGGATCAGACCATTTGTCGTCTTTTTCCAACCATGCTCCTTCCAATCTCTTTACTGACATTGAATCTTTGTAGGAAGCTTCCCACCATGCAAAAACTTTTCCTGATCGATTTTTTACCAGATATTGTGCAGCCGTAACTCCGTTTTTCTTTCCGATGTCGGTCTTTTCGACTTCATCCTTTTGGTGTGAGTAAAAGACAGAAACAACATTGTGTTCGAGCCTCCAAGGCTCTTGTGAAGTTTGAGAGCCAAAAAACAAAGCGTTTCCCTGGGAGTCAAAAGCGCTTTCAGGATACTTAAGCTGATCCTCCGGGGATATCACGTTAACCGCACGAGACCAGTCTTTATTTTTCTCTTTTTTAGCAAATTGAAAATACTTGAGTTTATCTCCTTCTAAATCCTTTTCTTTAAGCTTCCAGAAAACAAAATGGCTGCCTTGATGATCTGTCATCGAATTCAAACCACCAATCTTTTGAGCAGGTTCCGAAATTGAAGCAGCTGACCATTTTTTTTCATGATCTTTTGTTGCCGCCATAACCGTTTCGGTTTTTTCATCAGGATTTTCAGAGACCCACAATGCTAGAACTTCCCCTTCTTCATTAATGGAAACCCTTGGATATGAGACATCTCTTCCTGGTTCTGAAATCGTCACCGGTGTCGTACAGCTTAAGGCCCACGCTTGAGCAAGTAATAGAGTGAAGCAAATCGCGATCTTTTTCATGTTTCCTCCTGTCGAGTTGAGAAAATTGTAAACCATACGACCTTTCCAGCCAATATTTTCGATTTGCTAATTATTTACCTCCGATTTACAACAGTCTCTTAGAAGGTGGTTTATGGCTAAGAAGAAAACGCTGAAAGAAAACTCCGCAGTAGGCAACAAGATCAAGTGCCCTGTCTGCGCGAGCATCGTTCTCGTCAAGATAATCAAACATGATGTGATGTCGGTTCACCCTTGCTCCAGCTGCGGCGAAACCATCGAAGCGCAAAAGTGCTGTCTTATCTGTGATTTTGCAGAAAAAAATCTAGGACGTGTCCCTAACTTAGTTCGAAAGTAAAGATAAAGTCGCGCTTGTAACCAAGCTGATGCAGCATCAGCTTGCCGACTTCTAATTGAACCTCTCTCAAGAGTTTTTCAGGATCGGCCGACTTCAGATTTGGAAGCTCGGCAATGAGTTCCAGCCGCTGGTCTCGATGCAAGACCACATCGGTTTTAAGCTTTTCTTCCGGGTACCGCTCTTTCCAATAGGCCTCTAGAAGCGTTTTGAGAAGCGCTCTCTCTACATGAACCGCAGGGCTCATCCGGACTTGGAAGTAAGCTTTTCTCTGCATGAAATAAAATCCTACGCCTAAGATTGTTGCTACCCCTAAGATAAGGCTGCCTAAAGGCATAAAAAGATCGTCTCTTTGGACTAAGAAAGCAGCGCACGTGAATCTCACATGTGGCGCCCACGGAAGAGCAATAAAAAAGAACCCCATGCACGCTAAAGCGACCACTAAGAAGAACTGCACGGCTGAAAAAAGCAGGTTTTCTTTTCGCATGAACCTATTCCTTAAAACTCTTCGGAATAGCTTGGTTCTTTATCGGAGGAGACAGCTTCCATCAGTTCTGTTTTTGTAATCAGGTTTTTGAAAATGACATGAACAAGACTCACATGCAGACCTGTCAAGCAGGACAACTCTTGAGTGACCTTCGTCTGGATTTCATCGGCTTTGTCAGGAATGCAAATCCCATAAGCGACATTGATCTCGAGTTTTACGCTGATCGAATGCGTCTTTGGATCTTGTTCCACGGAAATCCCCGTGATCCTTTCTGCTGGCTCCCGACCAAACAGATTGTCGATCAGATTCCCCTCAATGAGAGCGATCCCCTCAAGTCTTAGGAGGCATTGCACGACAATCGATTGAAAAACCTTCGTCTCGATATCCCGGACATACGTTGTCTCTGGAAGTTCGACTTCTTTCGTATCAATTTGCTTTAATGGATTATGCATAGAAACACCTCTTCTTCAATATTCTAATGGAGAAGAGATATTTGACCAAGAGCGGAAAGCGCCTGGAGGCGTTTTAGAGGTCGTTGCAAAGCTCGCTAACGACCCCTTTGGTCTGAAAAAATTACCAGCTGGCCTTAATGATGCCAGGAATGAGGGCTTGATTGGCCATTTCACGGAAACAGAGGCGGGACATCTTAAACTTACGGAGATATCCACGGGAGCGGCCTGTGAATTGGCACCGGTTGCGTAATCGTGTAGGGGAAGAGTTTTTAGGGAGTTTGTTTAGAGAGAGCTGAGCTGCAAGCCGCTCTTCGTCACTTTTATTGAGATCTTTCACAATTTTTTTGAGCTCTTGTCGGCGATCCCATTTCAATTTAACAAGGCGCTCGCGTCTTTTTTGTTTTGCCACCAAACTCTTTCTTGCCATTATTTCTTTCTCCTATTTCTTCCTTCCGGGACCTTTTTGACGTTGTTTTCTGTTAGGGTCTGTTTTGTTGATAACATACACACGGCCGCGACGGCGGACGATCTTATCGCCTTTCGAAGGATCCGCTTTAATTGAAGCTCTGACTTTCATGAGACTTAATCCTTAATCTAAATTTGTAGGGGCTATTGTAGTAATGGTAGATATTTCTATGCAAGAAGTTTTCCTTGAGGGATTTAACCGGTTCGAGTAATATATTCCTTTCGAGAAAAGATTATGAAAAGAACATACCAACCTAGCAAAAGAAAACGTTCAAAGACATGCGGCTTTCGCAAACGAATGAAAACCGCCAAGGGACGTCAAATCATCAATCGACGAAGACGGTCCGGACGGAAGAGATTGTCAGCGTAAAGCTGCCATTTCCTAAATCTAGAAGGCTCCGCTCTCGCGATGAGTTTCGGCGCATCAAGAAATACGGTAAGAAGATTATCGGGCGTATGGTTATTTTTGATGTTTTGACTGAAAAATTTCCTTACCGTCTACTGGGAGTTTCGGTCTCCAAGCGGTTTGGCAATGCCGTCCAACGCAGCCGTTTTAAACGGCTGATCCGTGAGGCTTTCCGGCTCCAACAATACCGCCTTCCCCCTGGCCTCGTTATCCATGCCTCGCCCCGCCCTCATGGTGCGATGCCAACGTTTCAAGAAGTTTTAGAAGATTTTTCAATCCTCTATGCTCAATGACCAACAAAAAAAAGCCATCCATACAACCGAAGGCCGGGTCCTGATCCTCGCCGGAGCTGGCAGCGGCAAGACAAGCGTCCTGACCCACCGGATTGCCCATCTCATTAAAAATTTGAATAGATCCCCCTCTTCGATCTTAGGGCTGACTTTCACCAATAAAGCCGCTGCAGAAATGCGCAAACGGGTCGCTGATATGATCGATCCGTCTTTGGCAAAGCAGGTCACCCTGTGCACCTTTCATAGCTTCTGCATGCAGGTCCTGAGAAAAGAGATCCACAAACTCGGCTACACCCGGGATTTTAGCATTTATGATGAAAGGGACGTCCGCCGCTTATTAAACCATCTTGTTCGGGAAGAGCTTGGCGTCGAGGGCGACCTCCCCTCTTTAGATCCGACCTACGAAGCCATCTCGCTGGCCAAAAACAAAGCCCAGGCGCCAGACGAAATGCCAGACGAAATGAAAGGGCTGCCCAAGCAGCTCTTCGGACGGCTTCAGACCCTCATGCGGGCCTATAATGCAGTCGATTTTGACAACCTTCTTTGCCTGACGCTACAGCTTTTCGAAGAGCATCCCGATGTCTTGGCAAAATATCAAACCCGCTTTCGGTACATCATGATCGATGAATACCAAGACACAAATCCGATCCAATACAAGCTCGCCAAACTTCTCAGCGCTTCCCACAACAACCTCTGCGTGGTCGGAGACGACGATCAAGCCATTTATGGATGGCGCGGAGCTGAGATCAAAAATATCCTCCAATTTGAATCGGAAACGGTGATCAAGCTCGAGCAAAATTACCGCTCAACTCCGACCATCCTAGCTGCAGCCAACAAAGTGATCCGGCACAATCAAGAGCGGCACAGTAAAGAACTCTGGAGTTCGAAAGAAGCCGGCGATCTCATCGAAGTCTTCCATGCGCCCAACGATCTGGATGAAGCCGCAGCCGTCGTCTATCGCATGATCGCTTACAATAAGAATTTTAAAATCCCGTGGAACGAGATGGCCGTTCTCTACCGGTCTAACCAACTAGCTCGCCCGATCGAACTGGCTCTCATGCAAGCCTCCTGGCAATCTCCGGGCGATAAAGAGACCGAGTGGCGCCGTGGCATCCCGTATGAGACCTTTGGCGGCACGGAATTTACAGAACGGGCCGAAGTCAAAGACCTCGCTGCGTATCTCCGCGTCATCGTCAATCCTCTCGATCAAGAAGCGATCTTAAGAATCATCAATGTCCCCCGCCGCGGCATTTCTGACCAGGCGCTCGATAAAATCACGCAGAAAAACCGCGACCAAAAAGTCCCTCTTTGGGATGTCCTCCACGCAGTGAATGAGCTCGACGGTCTTTCCGACCGGGCGTTAAAAGGCATCCATCACTTTATTGAGATTATTGAAAAAGGACGTGAAAAGTTTGCCCATCCCCCTTTTGATGCCGCACTTCGATGGCTTCTAGAAACCATCAACTACAAGAAAGCAATTGAAGAAGAAGTCAAAAGCGACAAAGCCCGCGCCTATAAGATGGAAAACGTCGAAGCGTTTGTCCAAACTTCCAAAAACTTTACCGATCTGCAAGAATTCCTCGGGACCATGGCGCTAGACGACCAGCCGTTTACCCAGCAGGGTGAAACACGCGACAATAAAGTCAGCCTCATGACGTTCCATAGCGCCAAAGGGCTCGAATTTACCGTCAGCTTCCTCATCGGCCTAGAAGATCAGATCATGCCTCATGAGAAAAGCCTCCTTGAAGGCGGCCTCGAAGAAGAAAGGCGCCTCATGTACGTCGCCATGACCCGCGCGAAAAAAAACCTCATCCTTTCGATGTCCCGCCAAAGAAAACGGTACGGCAAAGACGTCAATATGACACCCTCGCGGTTTCTTTTTGAAATCCCTAAAGAACTCATCAAAGTCACCTCATGGAAAGGTTAATCTCGACTCTCTTGTTGAGCTTTTCTCTCATTCAGTCATTTGAGACGGACGATTGCTGGATCTCCATCGTGGAAAACTCCGGGAAAAAGAGTATCGTCAAACAAATGAATTCATCGAAGGCGAGTTTTGCAACTACCTCTGTGATTAACTGCTAGACTTTTTCTTAACTTCGACTTTTTGCCTCAGAACATAAGCATCGAGATCGATATCTTCTCCCCACGCAACTGTATCGCTTTTGGGATCAACCCGAACGTCATTGAAAAAATCAATTGAATTCCAAGCTTCAAAAACCCCCTTACCTACTAGATGATTCAAATCCACCTCACCTTCAAGGCCATCATCAAAACGAATCCAGATATGGTAATTAGGCAGCGCTTTACAAGCGACTATCTTGAGCCCCTTAGTCTCCATAGACCCCTGTTTAATCAAGCGGGGGAATTTTGTGTAGCTTTTTGTTGTTTGCAGCATTGTTCCATTCCTCCATGAGGTTTTGTTGATACTTTTGAGCCCATTCAATTACCAAGCTCAAAGCCCTTGGAGGCAATTTTCCTCGAAGGACTCCGACCGGGTTGATTCAAATAACCACTTCATCTCCTCCATATCTCGCGTGAAAATGAGGAGGAGCATGATCATCAAAAAACATCAAAATCACAATTCCAAAAAATTCCGATATCGTAGGCATAATCCTATTATTTTTACGCTACCATAGTAGAACAAAATTTTATTTTTTTACAGCGAAGTGTTCGCACACCAGGAGCATTTCTCGATGAATACATCACGTCAAGAGGTATATCATGCAATTTCCCTGCTGGCGGGGTGTATTTACTCAATGGAGGATCAGAGTTATGAACAATTTTTCATTCCCACTGTGCGAAGCACAGCAATGCTCTGCAACTACTTCTATTGCACAAAACTTTTGCTGTGCTATAAACTGGCTACCGAACATGAGGTGTTATGCCAACGGTTTGCATCATTGGCCCATATCGTTTTTATTTTTATAGTCATGAGCCTAATGAACCGCCTCACATTCACGTAGATAGAGATGAATTTTCTGCAAAATTTTGGCTGCGAAAAATTTCACTGGCTAAAAATGCGGGATTTCGCCAAAAAGAAATCAATGCACTACAAAAATTAGTAACCGAACATCAAAAACAATTTCTGGATAAATGGCATGAGTGTTTCTGTCCGTAAAAAAAGTTGTATCGATGAGCGCGTTGAGGCGGTTTATTTCACTAGAGATTCGCTAATCGTGGATCTTAAGGATGGCCGTTCTATTTCCGTTCCATTAACCTGGTATCCAAAATTGCTGAAAGCAACTCCGCAAAAGAGAGCCCATTGGGAAGTATGCGGAGGTGGTTATGGCATCCATTGGCCTGAAATTGATGAAGATTTAAGCGTTGAAGGCTTGTTAAGGGGAGCCCCTGCGGCAAATTCAATCAAAATGATTGCATCAAAAGAGAACGTATATCGAAAAACCATCCCCTCTCGCCGCCCCGTTAAAAAAAGAGGCCATCGAATTCCTCGATAGTTTAGCCCCATTAAAGAAAAAATTATAATCTTACGCTATTTTCTAAATTTAGATATCCTACGAGGCTATGGATCGAAAAACCGAGATCAAGTACCTATTTCTAATCATTGTTGTATTCATCGCGGCATGTATTGAAACCGACATTTATTTGCCCGCTTTCCCTGACATGATGGCCTGGTTTTCTGTTTCGGAAAGCGCCATCCAAGGCCTTTTGACCTGGAACTTTGTCGGCATTTGCCTCTCAGGCCCCTTCTGGGGGCCACTATCCGACGCGTTTGGCCGCAAAAAGCCGATCCTCGCTTCTTTAGGACTCTTTCTCCTGGGAAGCATCGTTGCTCTCTTTTCTCAAAACATCGATCAAATGCTCTGGGGCAGGATTTTACAGGGCTTAGGAAGCGGAGGCTGCTTCACACTCGGCACAGCCATCATCTTCGATGCCTTCCAAAAAGAGCGAGCAATTGCAGCGACAAATAACCTCAACACAATCGTTCCACTCATCATGGCTGGCGCTCCGATGTTAGGGGGCTACCTCAATAACGTCTATGGATTTCGATCGAACTTCCTAGCCATTGTGCTGTTTGTGCTGCTTGGCTTTATCGTCTGCCTGTTTTTCTTCAAAGAAACGCATCCTGTAGAAAAACGAATTCCTTTACGTGTTAAGACTATTTTGCACGATTTTAAGCGGGCGTTTACCAGCCTGCCCTTTTGGCAGCTCACAACCGCTACAAGCCTTCTTTTTGCCGGCTATATTGCGTTCCTTTCCGGGACATCGATTCTCTTCGTCAATGAGCTGGGGATGAGCAAAACCGTGTTCCCTTTCATTCAAGGGTCAATTTTAGGCGGTTGGGTCGCTGGAAGTTTATGCCTTAACAAGGGCATTGCAAAATGGGGGATTCCCAAGATCAAACGGGCAGGGCTCTTTTCTTGCATTGGCGGCGGGATCATTCTCGCCTTGGCAACGGTGCTCGCTCCCCAAGAACCCATCTTACTCACGCTGGGAATGGTGATTTATGCCTTCGGAGCGAACTGGATCATCGGCCTCTATTTCCCTGAAAGCATGGAAATTCTCCCGGATATCAAAGGAATCGCAGCGAGCCTTTTGACAAGCGCTCGCTTGTTTATCGCTGCGCTTGTCGTCGGACTTTCCGGGGCTATCTACAATGGGACGATCTATCCCCTGTCGGCAGTTGTTCTCGCCACAACAGGCTTGATTTTGCCCATCCTCTTTTTATACGAAAAACGGAAAAAAAAACTAACGATTAGTGCTTAAGAGACTTTTAACGGAAATCTAAATCCATTAACAGTCTCTAAGCCCGCATTACCTCTTGAATTGCTATAGTTTTGCGCCACAGGCAATAAATACCGCCCATGAGGCGTAGCTGGCGACCCTACTTGCCAAGGATGCCTGCTTATCCTCATCGTCTGACCCATTGATCGAGGAAGACTGAGGAGGAACGACTTTATCCTTATCGTCTGAACCATTGATCGAGGGAGACTGAAGAACGACTTCTTCCCCTTTATCCTCATCATCAAAGTCTTTCATCTCAAACGCCTCAATGATAGGACCAGCTACTGTAGTAACAGCACCTTTAGCTGCCATTCCAACATAAGTTTTATCTAGCTCTCTTCCAAATGCATGCGCTACAGCAGCCATTGCTCCCCAAACGAGGCCCTTAACAGCACCCCATACCTTATTTGCGACACAAAGAACAAGGTAAGCTGCCAGCGTTGATATAATCATTGTGCTAATCACCGGCAAAACAACCGGGAGGGCTACTTTCGCCGCAGGAATAATGGCTGTATGCATCGCCATCGTCGCGAAAAACAACATATTTTTAAATCCAGGGGCGATCAATAATTGGTGCGTGTTGAGCGCAACAAAGCGTCCAGCCTGAGCAACTGCTGGTGTATGAGCAGCTATAGCGGATGGGAAATAATAATTGACAGCCACAGCAGCAGCTCCTCCCAAAGCAACCATCGCAGCAACCCCTAAAATAATTCCAGCAACCTTTAACACCTTAGGCTGTGTAACGGTCTGCCATAAACTTTTCTTAGGTTCTGCTACCGTGACGTCAGTTTGGTCTACTTCTTCCACAGAAGGTACAGACGATGCAAGCTTTGTCAGCTTTGGATTCTGAATTGTTCCTTGAGCAGGGTTTGTACCAGCTGGAACAATCGCCAGAGGAACGGGTGATGCCAGAAGACGACGTTCGCCAGGTCGAAGCCGAAGCATAGCATCTCCTACGACTAGGACTTTCTTCGAATTTGGGCCCTGACCGCCTTGGTTATCTAAAAGCATGAGTTCAAGTCCAACCGGAGTTTTTGGTGAACGAGCCTTAGAAGAGGGTGCTGGAAGGCAACGCTGGCCAGATGAAGGCAGAAGCGCACAATGTCCTTTTGGCAAGTCTTTCTTCGAACTTTGACCCTGAGCTTTTGGGTGACTTGGGTGACAAAGAACAGTGAGTGCAAGACTAACCGGAGCGGGTGAACGAGCCTTAGAAACGGGTGCTGCTGGAAGGCGACGTTGGCTAGGTGAAGCCAGAGGCACAACACGTTCTCTTGGTAAGCATTTCTTCGAATTTTGACCCTGAGCAAACACGCTATCAAAAATGGCGAGTGCAAGTCTACCTCGTGAACGATCCATCTTATTGGAAGGCGTATTCAACACAGGCTTTCTAAATGCTCCATTTCTAATTCTGACCCTATTTACTGCTAATCCAGCCATAATTTTAATCTCCACTTTGTTTGTTTAATTTGATTTCTTTTATTGCACATATTATAACTACAATATTTATAATTATTCAATAAAATTAATAAATTATATTAGCTTTACAACTGAAATTAAATAGCAAAAAATTTAATTCGTATATTTAATTTTTTATCAATATAATTATAAATTTAAGTTAACATGAAATTAAAACAATTAAATAAAAATGAAAACAATGTTATTGAATTATGAATAAAACTTTTACAAAGTGAAGGAAAATGCTGATATCAGGGAACCATTTCAGCTACAATAAGCTTATTATCAATAGGTTATAACCAATTAAGCAAGAAGGCATTGGCGGCGGATAACCTCTTTTCCCCATTTGCCGGCCCAATGGAGAATAATGGCCTCGAAATGAACCCCTTCACGGACCACCCAGTTATATTTACTAGGAAGCTCGGTGACTTCGATATTTTCAGTATGAATGATAAAGGTCAGAATGTCTTGATCGCCTAAGAAACGGTCATTATGGCGGAAAGAAAGGTCTATCCAATGATCAAGAAGGGGAGAGCTACGGTGATAGGCGATCACCCCGGAATTATAGACTTCCTCCTCGGTAGAGGAGGTTATTTCAAGAGCCAAGGCCATTTTTGAATAGCTATGAATTTTTTGAAAGAGAGGGGTTAAGGGACCCGTAATTTCGCAGTCGAGGTCGACCCAAATAGTCTCATCGAAGGGCGTCTGCCGGAGGGCAAACGGTTTATAGAACCATTTTTCCCTCCCTTTCCAAAGCTCTTTTCCATAGATCTTTTCCCAGTCAGCAATCAAATCGGGGGCAATGAGGATTTTAGGAAAAACGAAGTTTTTAGGGGCATCTAACGAAATCCAATGACCTTTGGCTTGGCACCATTTTTTAGCTTCTGGGGACATGCCAAAATCGACAAAAGCCACCGGGTAGCAGTTATGGCGGCTATAGTGGGACCACCACCACTCCAACATCCATTCTTGGTTTTGATCACAGCCAACAACGATCCCTTTCGTCACTTAATTCCTAGTGGAATAATCATCTGTTTAAGCTCTTCCGGGGCTTCAGCGATTGCTAGACTAGCATGGTATTGGGCTTTTTCGAGGAGGTTTTTATGTTTGTAAAACTCGGCTAAAAGCAGATGGCATCTCCAGCGACTCTCTTTGCCTTGATCGCCATAGCGGCTTAAATACCGTGTGAGGGGTTTAACAATATCATCGACTCCGCGGAGTTTTTCAGCCCGGCTTTGGAAAGAGAGCAGAGCTAGCTGCCATTCGATCTGAGCAGAGTTCGGTTTGCGAAGGCGGATTTCTGCTTTGATTTTCTGCGCTTGTTTAGGATGCTTTTTAACAACCTTAGCATACTGTTCGAGCAGGAAATCGGTTCCAGTATCTTTGGCTAAACCAGCTGCTAAGATCTTTTCTTCGCAGGCTGTCATATTTAAGAGTTGGCATTTACGATAGAATTGCAAGAGCTGAGGTAAGGTGAATTTCTCGGTATTTTGACACTGTTCATGGATGGAGAGCATCTCTTGAAAAAGAGAGACATATTTTTCTGTGGGGATGACTAAAAACCCTAAACGGCCGATCTCTTCGCCTAGTGAAGAATAGAGGACCAGCACCGGGGTTTCTAGCTTTGTTTGATTGGCAGACTGCTCTTCCTTCGTAATCTGCGCCTCTGTCAGAAGCGCTTGAAAAGAAGGGGTTTCCCAAACATCGTCGCGGAGCTCTTTTGACCAAGGTTCATTTCCAAAAATTCCTACGACTTTTGGCTCGCACCAGAGAAAGGTGACTCCAAAAATGATGAAAGAGATTAGGTTTTTCATATATACTACCTCAAAAAGTTAGCTATAAGAAATGTTGTACTTTCCTCCAACTATTATTTTGCGCCATCGGCGTGAAAATCTAAAAAAATGTTCCCTCAGGGGCTTAGAATCGAGAAATGATATGGTTTTTTTGACCTACCCGACATCTGCATTGCCTGACCTGAAGGGATACTGCGTCCTCTCTCTCAATGCCCCTGAACTTACTCTGGAGGATGCCCATTTGGGCCTTTTTCTCATTGATGGAACATGGAGATATGCCGAAAAAATGGCCAAAAGCTTGACACGTCCCTTTACTTGCAGGAGCCTGCCCGCGCACGTCCGCACAGCCTACCCAAGAAGGCAGCTCGACTGTCCTGATCCTGAACGAGGCCTGGCTTCCGTCGAAGCGTTATACCTCGCGTACACGATTTTAGGCAGAAACACGGAAGGGATATTGGACCATTACCATTGGAAAAATCAGTTTCACTTAACGATGTCGTACGCTAATATATTTTAATCCCATATGAATCCGAAAGTTTATTTATTAGACGATCATCAAATCTCTCTAGCAGCCGTCGATGCAGACGCGTTGCGTGTGGTGCAAAATCTTCAAAAAGCAGGCCATGTTGCCTATATTGTCGGCGGCGGAGTCAGAGATCTTTTGCTGCAGCAAAGACCGAAAGACTACGATATCTCGACATCGGCCAAACCCGAAGAAATCAAAGACCTTTTCCGGAGCCAGTGTTTACTGATTGGGCGCCGCTTTCGGCTTGCGCACATCCGGTGCGGAAGAAAAGTCCTCGAAGTCTCGACCTTCCGTTCTGGAGATCCTGAAAGCGACCAGCTGATCGTCCGCGATAATGAATGGGGATCTCCGGAACAAGACGTCTTGCGCAGAGACTTTACGATTAACGGCCTCTTCTACGATCCGTCGAATCAAACAATCATTGACTATGTTGGAGGCTATCTCGATCTGCAGAAAAAATATCTCCGAACGATCGGACAGCCGTTCCTCCGTTTTAAACAAGATCCTGTACGGATGATCCGGTTGATCAAGTTCCAGGCCCGCTTTGGCTTTGACGTCGATCCCGATGCGAGAGTCGCCCTAGCCGAGTGCCGCTTAGAGATCATGAAAAGTTCGCAAGCGCGGATTTTCGAAGAGCTTTTAAGAATGCTGGAATCAGGCGCTGCGGAATCTTTCATGCGGCTGATGAATGAGACAGGCTTTTTAGAACACCTAATGCCTGCCTTTTCCGATTTCTTAGAAACTCCGGAAGGCGGAGATGTTTTTTCTTATCTCCAAGAAGTCGATACACGGACCAAGAGGATTGATTTGGACCGAGGCCTCCTGCTGAGTTGCTTGGTCTTTCCTTTCCTCCAAAAATGGCTCCAAACGCGGTACATTGATCGAAACAGAATTCCTCATCTAGGAGAAATCCAGAATGAGACGCACAATGTGATTTCGACTCTTTTCCATCCGTTTTTCCTAATCCCCCGCAAGCTCCGGATGAAAATCATTTCGATCCTCTCATCGCAATTTCGTATGACACCATATGAGAAAAGAACCGGCAAACGGCCGCGCATCCCTCGCGATCCCGATTTCCCCTTGGCACTTGAATTCCTCGATCTGCGGGCATGTTTAGAACCCGCCTTGAAAGAGATCTGGGAAACGTGGCAAGACGTCTATCTCCACCCCCGCAAAAGGCATCCCCACAAAAAACACCATGCTTGAATTCCTCGGCCCCCCTTTAGATGCCCCTTTAAATGAAGGTCCTCTTCCTGCAGTGTTTTATTTCTCACTCTCAGCGCATGATTCATTGCATGTCGATCCATACAACCAACCCGCACTTGATTTGAGCAAGCAGGCCCTGCGCGTTTTTTCTCTCTCTTTGCCAGGCCACGACACTTTACCTCCCACAGAAGCACTCCAGGTGTGGGTCAGGGAGATCGAGCAGGGACGCGATGTCATCCAAACCTTTGTGCACGAAGCCGCAGGTCACATCCGGCATTTGATCGCTGGCCAAGTGATCGACCCAAAAAGGCTCGGAGTCATGGGTCTTTCCAGAGGAGTTTTAATCGGATCCCATCTGGCGGCCATTGTTCCGGAAATTAAACATATCCTCGGATTTGCCCCTCTCACGCGACTGGCCGATGTCGAAGAATTTCAACATCTCGAAACAAGCAGATGGGACGTGGCACACCTCGCCGATAAAATCTACGATCGAAACATCCGATTTTACATCGGCAATCGCGACATACGCGTTGGAACTGCCAGTTGTTTCCAATCCATCTCAGCCCTTGCTAACACAGCGTACGACCACCAAATCAGCTCTCCTCCGATTGAACTGGTAATCACCCCTTCGATAGGCCACAAAGGGCACGGCACCTCGCCGGAAATCTTTCGACAAGGCGCTGCTTGGATGGAGAATAAACTCCTGAGAGAAGACCATGATTGATCTGTTCATCATCGCCGGAGAAGCGAGCGGGGATCAACTGGGAGAAGGCCTTCTTGACGCTCTCAAACCATCACATCTCAGAATCATGGGCATTGGCGGGCCCAAAATGCGCGCTGTCGGAATGGAAACTGTTTTCCCCATGGAAAATCTGCAAGTGATGGGGTTTATCGATGTGCTTTTTGCCCTTCCTCATTTAATCCGCTGTTTTAACAAAACCGTCGATGCCATTTTAAAAAATCAGCCTAAAGCCGTTGTCACTATTGACTATCCCGGATTTAATCTACGACTTGCCCGTACTCTCCGAAAAAAAGGATTTAAGGGAAAAATCTGCCACTATGTGTGCCCCTCTGTCTGGGCTTGGGGCAAAAAAAGAATCGGCCTGATGGCAGAAAATATCGATCTGCTCCTCTCTATCCTCCCGTTTGAAACACAATTATTCGAAAAAACCAATCTCAGAGTTGAATATATCGGCCATCCGCTTGTTCAAAAAATCCCCCCTCAAGAAAACCCAGACCCTCAGCTCATCGCCTTTTTTCCTGGCAGCCGGACAAAAGAAATCGAGCGAAATTTTCCGTATTTTATCCGGCTGACCCAAGCACTCAAACGGTCGCTCAGGCGCGACTCTCCTTATCGGTATGTTGTCTCTGTGTCTCAAGAAAAATACCGGCCGCTCTTAAAAAAAATGGCGCCTGATCTCGATCTTGTAACACCTGCAGAGATGAAAACTCTGAACCCTTTCCTCGCGGTCGCAAAGTCAGGCACCATCGCCCTAGAGCTTGCCCTCCAAGGCATCCCAACGGTCGTGACCTACGCCATCTCGCCACTCGATGTCTTCCTAGCTAAACATCTTTTTAAAATATCCCTCCCTTATTACGCCCTACCCAATCTCATCGCAAATAAACCGATCTTCCCCGAACTGATCGGTCCCAGCCTGACCGATGAAAAACTGTTGAAGGAAGTAAAAAGTTTAATCACCCATCAGAACGTTTGGGACCGCTGCCTGACCGAATGCCACTCTCTACGAACAATCCTCAGCAAAGAAAATGCAAACACCCGGTCTGCCCAATTGATCTTAAGCCTGATAAAAGAGTAAACTGTTTACCTATGAATAGTCCGTTAAAAATTTTTACAGAACAACTCCGCGATGGAAAACGGGAGAGCTTTGAACACATCCTTCCCTCTGATTTTCTCGACATTAACGAGCCCGATCTTGTTTTCCACAGCCCCATCTATGTGAAGGGAGAGGTTTACGCCACCGATGAAGATCTGATCTTGCAGCTCTCTGCCCATACAGAAGTCCAAATGCCCTGCAGCATTTGTAACCAAATGACCTTTGTCTCCCTCAATACGGAAGAGCTCTATCACACGATTCTTTTAAAAGAGTTAGAATCGACAACTTTTGATTTTACCGACATCCTCCGAGAAGAACTCGTCATCTTGATCCCTCAGTATGTCGAATGCCAAAATAGCAAATGCCCCGAACGGCAGAACTTGTCCAAATTCATGAAAAACAAGGTGGCTTCCCCCCAGAACCATTTTCCGTTCGCCGATTTATAGAATCTTTAGTATACTAAGACGTTCATAGGAGTTTTAACAATGGCTGTACCACGTAACCGATCGTCCAATGCGAGAAAAAATTCCCGCCGGGCGCATCATGCAAAAACACCAAAAAATGCGATGATCTGTTCCAATTGCAATGGCAAACGGCTCTCTCATACTGTCTGCCCTCATTGTGGCTATTATGCCGGACGCTCTATCGCTGGTGACAAAAAATAACTCTCTTGCGTAACTTGGAATCATGAAGTTACGCAACTCAATCCGTATCGGTATTGACCTCATGGGCTCCGATACGGCACCCGAAGCCATTTACCAGGCTGTCCTTCAACTCCTTCAAGACGGTTTTCCCGCTGAGATTGTTTTTTTTGTCTCTCAAGACGTCAGCGGTGAGCTCGATGCTTCTCTCGAAATTGTACCCTGCTCTCAAGTCATCCAGATGGAAGACGATCCACTCGTTGCCGTCCGACGCAAAAAAGAGTCTTCCCTTTGCCAAGGCCTAAAATACTTAAAAGAGGCAAGAATCGATGCATTTGTTTCCGCTGGCAATACCGGCGCGCTGCTTCTCGCTGCCAAAACCACGTTAAAAACGCTCCCCGGCATCGCCCGCCCTGCGATGCTCGCTCTTCTTCCCACCAAGAAAAAAGAAGTCGCCGTCCTCGATGTGGGCGCCAATTTAACCATTAAACCTCACCATATCGTTCAATTTGCTGCCATGGGCATTGCCTATCAAAAAAGCCGCGGGATAGCGAAGCCCACTGTCGGGCTCCTCAATATCGGCGCTGAAGCAAAAAAAGGAACACCCCAGCTCCAAGAAGCGTATCTCAAGCTCGACGCCATGAACCGCGAGGAAAAAATTTTTGCCGGCAACATCGAAGGAAAAGACGTCTTTAATGGAACGATTGATGTTCTAGTCACCGATGGATTTACAGGAAACGTCTTTCTTAAAACTGCAGAAGGCCTCGCTGCGTTTATTTTAGAACAGCTCGAGCAACACTTCATTGAAGGCTCTTTTTCCCATTTGACACACGAACTCGCGACCCTGCGCTCCCGCATGCACTATGCCGAATACCCCGGCGCTATTTTATGCGGCGTCAATGGCATCGTCGTGAAATGCCACGGCGACTCCTCTCCCCAGACTTTCCTCCATGGAATCAAAGGCGCTCTTCGCCTTGTCGAACACGGCTTTTTAGAGAAAATCAAAAGCCAGCTCCGATCTGATTTATAGCACCCATCAATAATTAAAAAAACTTAATAACATTAAATTAGTTTTTATTAGTATTGTTATTATTATCTTATTGTTATAATACAACTCAACAATAAATTTAAATTTCGCTTGACAAATGAATCCTATTATAAATAGTAACAGGCTTCCTGATTTTATTTCTAAAAGCGTTGCAAACCTCAATTCGCAAAGAATCATTTCGCTCGCTCTGCCTTTATTATCCCTAAATCCCATCACAGCTCGGGTTTCCTCTGTTGGTGTCGGTCTTTACCAATGCTATTCTATGTGGACGAATAAAGACGTGAAAACGTTCTCAGGCTCTAAATGGGCTGATACTGCCCTCTTAGCCTCTTCGATCACATTAAGCGTTTTCTTTCCTATGCTTCAACTCGGCTTTTCCAGCGGGGTGTTTTTCGGTACTTATGTTTATAAATTACTCAAAGAAGATAGCCCGGGGCTAACGGCTCTCCAGATGACACAGCACGCAGTGCACCTCGCTTCTCTTTATTACCGCACGCCTCTTTTGATGGGAATTTCTCTTGTTTCCCAAGCTGGAACCGAAATCGTACAAGCCTACCATGAAGAAAGAACTCCCGAGAGATGCGTTAATCTGTTGATGGCAGCTATTCGCCTCTATACAGCCTCTCAATATTTGCCAAGACAACCCTCTCTAGAAACGACGCCTGCTCACCAGGGAGAAAATAACAAGACACCCATTTTGCCAGAGTCCAATCCGAATGTTGAAAATGCCGCACAAATTCCGTTGAAAAAAATGTCTCAGGAAGATTGGAACATTTTTGCCAAAAAGCATCCAGAGTATATTTTTGCCAAAAGGCATCCGGAGTATATCAGGGGTCAATTCTTCCCTAGCTCATCTTCACAACCAGCCGAAATTCTTCTTGATGTCAAAACGGCCCTTCAAAGGGCAGGTTTTTCATCCGATTTGGACGGGTTAGATATTCAAAACCATTTTACCGATTGTCTATTTGCAGGGTTGAATTTTAAAAATTGCAGTTTTGATAAGATGAAATTTAATAGATGCCTATTTGATCAAACCACTTTTGAGCTGTGTTCTTTCAAAGAAACATATTTTATTTCATCGTCAATTGGAAATTCTCATTGGATTAGTTCCGATTTCTCATCGGCGTCTTTTTTTAGCTATGATGACATCAGTGAGCTTATCGATTTAGAAGTCTCTCTATGCAAATTTGATTTCGCATCATTTTATAAAACACAAATCATTCATTCTAATTTTTATAATTCCACATTTGAAGAAGCCTGGATTAAAAAGAGTGTGGTTGAAAGAGCACTTTTAAAAGAATGCGATCTTTCTAGCGCCTACATTCAGAATTCTATTGTTAAAGAATCGTCGCTGGAGCAGACGGTCTTACAAGACACCCATTGGTTTGAATCCACCGTTGAGCAACTGATGGTTCAAGGAGGAAAGCTCTTTCAGTGTGTCTTTTTCGACACGACCGTCACCAATAGCCAGCTTGTCGATTGCGACCTTAAAAACGCCCTTTTATTGGATGCAAAAAATGGATTCCAAATCAGTGGAGGAATTCCACATCAAGTGACGGGACCTATCGTCGCACTAGGATGGAATTTCGATACAACAACAATGCCAAACACACGATTAGCTCGAAAAGCACTCATCGATCAGGGGGCGCTCGTCATCAAATATTCACAACGAGAAGTCGCTTCTGAAACTTTGCAGATGGAGGTAACTCAGGCATTACATAGAGTAGATGGATCAGAGAAGAGTATTGGTCAGCAGCTTTTGGAAAAGGCTGCCATCGATTCTGAAATCACTCTGATCAAGCAACGGGCTGCCAATCTTCTTAAAGTTGTCCAAGGTCTTGTCATTCCAGGGGGAGCCGATATCGAAGAATGCTTCTATCGACAAGGCGTGCATTCTGAGGTAACCTATAGATCACTCCTCGAATTAGCATTGATTGCAGAAGCACAGCGACTTCAGATGCCCACCTTGGGGATTTGCCGTGGTGCACAGATGATTAATCTCTATTTTGGAGGAACACTTAAAAATGTCGAAGGCCACTCGCAAACTCAACAATTAGAATGGACGGAGTCATCCTATGGTGAGCAGCTTAAACAGCTTCTTCATAAAGACTTTGTCGGATATTCAAGTCACAAACAAGCGGCTGATAGAATCGGTGAGGGACTTCATGTTGTCCTCAAACATGGAGATGTCCCCAAATTAATGATCAGTCATGACAAGATCTTCTTAGCAACTCAATTCCATCCTGAAAGATACATAACTAAATTAAAAAATAATTTGGTGGCAGAGGACAATCAGTTGAGTACGGAGCAAAGGTTAGCAATGACCCTAGAAATTTGGGATACTGTCAAAAAAAACCTTAATGACACGTTAGAGAATATGCCTACAAATACACCGATTGAAATCGTTGCAAAAGACCGTACAGTGTCATTATTTAAAGAGCATTTTGAAAACATTGAGAAAACAGTTA